>ERZ650309.56-NODE-56-length-55586-cov-18.142659_pt1 | contig 55586 bp, 57 predicted proteins | sample MGYA00376245_ERZ650309 | MGnify/ENA primary metagenome ERZ650309 (study PRJEB26733, sample SAMN07839294) | wastewater metagenome | biome: urban; feature: wastewater treatment plant; material: waste water | place: USA: North Carolina | collected 2016-04-26 ... | reverse complement strand
TACCGGTGTCCTACCACAGCTTTGGTGGTTGGAAGCGCTCCTTGTTTGGCGACCTCTCGGCGTATGGTCCGGATAGTGTACGTTTCTACACCCGTCGCAAAACTATTACCCAGCGCTGGCCGTCCTCCGCGGTGCGCGAAAAAGTTCAGTTCGCTTTCCCGTCGTAAAACGTGTTACCTGAGGGGCGGGCAGAGATGAGGATTAATAAAGGAATGACTTATGAGTTCAGCTATGCCCGAAACCACAACTCGCTTGCCGCAGACGGTTGAAGAATTACATACTTTAATCGTTGCCGAACAGCCCAAACTTAGTGCCCGCCTTAAATTAGTGGCAGTGTATTTAGTGGAGCATCCCCAACAAATCGCCTTCAATACCTTGGCCGAAATTGCTGAAAAAGCCGGTGTGCATGCCTCGACCTTGGTGCGTTTTGCTAATTACTTTGGCTTTGATGGTTTTTCTGAAGTGCAGCGTCTGTATAAAAATCAGATTATTGATCATCCCAGCAACTACCGTGAGCGTATTAATCAACTTAAGAAAGCAGGTGGTAATGGTACTGTCACTCCCGCTTTATTGCTGCATGATTTTGCCGAGGGCAATAGCCTCGCCTTAGGTTTATTACAACAGCAAATTAAACCGGAAAGCTTAGCCGCTGCCGTGCAAGCTTTGGCAAGTGCTAATGAAGTTTTCATTTGTGGGGTAAGGCGTATGTATCCGGCAGCCGTTTACATGGATTATGCTTTGAGCCAAATGGATGTACGCTGCCACGTCATTGATGGGCAGGGAGCCATGGCACCCGAGCAGATGAAGTGGATTCAAACAGACTCGGTTTTAGTCGCGATTACTTTCAATCCTTATGGTAAAACGACGACGGAAGCAGTTCATTTTGCACGTGATCAAGGGGCAAAAATTTTGTTAATTACAGATAGTGAATTATGCCCACATACACAAGTTGCTGATTATGTATTCATTGTGCGTGAAGCTGATGTACGCGGTTTTAGATCCTTGAATTCTACTTTATGCTTAGTTCAGACCCTCTGTGTGGCTTTGGGGTATCAAGGACAGTAAACTAACTCAGTTAAGCCTTATTATAGTAGCTTAGCTTAGTGTTTATGCATTGACTAATAAAACCAAGCTTTCAAAATGCCCCGTATGTGCAAACATATCAAAGATTTGCACTTTTTGGATTTGATAGCCCTCTAAATACTTTAAATCCTGTGTAAGACTTTCTGCATTGCAGCTTGAATAAAGAATGGCCTTAGGGTTCAAATCTGCTAAATACTCACAAACAGCTTTGCCAATTCCACGCCGTGGGGGATTCACAATCACCAAATCAGGTTTTTCAGCGGATGGATGATTAAATTTTGCCGAATCGAGTGCTTGGAAATTTATTTTCTTCAAGCCCATTGCTTGTGCTGAGTCGCGCGCACAAGCAATCGCCTCCGCTGCAATTTCAATCCCCGTGAGTTGCGACTCAGTGCTTACACAGTGCAAACCAAAACCACCCACACCACAGAATAAATCCCAGATGACTTTAGGCTGTAGTGCTTGTGTCCATTCACGTGCCGTTTGATAAAGCGCGGCTGCTACTGTTGGATTCGTTTGGAAAAAGCTTTTCGGGCGAATATATAACGGCACATGATTAAATTGTTCGGGCAGACATTTTGTCGCACTTAAAAATATTTCCTGCTCACCTTCTAAAATAGCCATGTGGATGGGTTGAATATTCGCAGAAATAACCGTGATGTTTGGAAAATCTGCTAATAATAAAGCGAGGTTTGCTTGAATGCGCGGAATAACTTGTTCACTACGTAATACAAAACGTAGCATATAGTGGTCATATGCCATGCTCTGAGTGAGTAAGATATATTTTAATTCACCCTTTTGTTTATCAAGGCGATAGGGCGGTAAACCAGCTTGCTGAATCCAACGCTCCAAACGCTTTAATAAAGCCTGCATCGCAGGGGGATACAACGGGCAATCGATTAGACTTTGTGCGGTGCCATCAGGACTTAGGATACCTAAAATCGGTTGATGGGCAGCGCCTAATACCACCATCTTTGCCTTATTGCGAAAACCTTGCAGTGGGCTAGGCACGGGTTCGCACCATTCTTCCACTTCGAAATTAGCCAGCAAACCTTTTAGCACGGCCTGCTTGGCAGCTAATTGTTGTGCATAAGGCTGCTCAATCCAAGTACAAGACAGACAACGTTTAGCCTGAAAATGAGGGCAATTTAGGGTTTGAGGGCTGGACATAGAGATTTTCGCGGGTGCTAGGTAGGCGCACTGATTTGTGTTAAAACGCGCATCTTAAAGCAAAACGCTATTAAAAGAAGCTCATAACGTATTTACAACTGGCTTATTGACACGTAGCGACGATTATTCCTGCATTTTGCTGGGTACTTATCTTTGAGTAGAGCTGAGCTAGCTTTGAAAACTAGCTCAGCTTAAGAAAGGTTAAGCCGCTTTCTGATAATTTGCTACCACACCATCACCTAAACGATTCAAGCTACTAATAATCGCTTTCAAGGACGCGGTAATAATATTCTCATCAATGCCCACGCCATAAGTCATTGTACTTTGTCCCACTTGTGCTAACTCAACAAAGGCACAGGCTTTAGCATTGCCTGCACTAGCGCTGGAGCTCATGGAACGCTCTTCATAGCTATGTACTTTCACCTCAATCCCCACTTGCGCCAATGCATGCATGAAAGCATCAATTGGGCCATTGCCTTCACCCGTGATCCAGTGTTGCTCCTCTTGCCTATTCATCAGTACCCGAATGCCTTGGGCATGACCATGTTCAAATAAATGATGTTGTTGATAAGCAAACGGTGTCGTGCTGGCTAAATAGTGCTGATTGAAGATGTTCCACAAATCCTCTGAGCTCATTTCTTGTCCAGAAGCATCCATGTGCTGCTGAACCACTGCGGCAAACTCAATCTGTAAGCGGCGCGGCATCACAATGCCATGTACATGCTCCATTAAATAAGCAATGCCACCTTTACCCGATTGGCTATTCACCCGAATCACCGAATCATACGTGCGTCCCACATCAGCCGGATCAAGCGGCAAGTAAGGAACATTCCAAATCGCATCCGGTTTTTGTGCCGCAAAACCTTTTTTAATCGCATCTTGATGTGAGCCAGAAAAGGCAGTGAACACCAAATCGCCCACATAAGGATGGCGCGGATGTACCGGCAATTGAGTGCATTCCTCAACCAAACGAGCCACTGCATTCACATTGGAAAAATCCAATTCAGGATCAACGCCTTGAGTATAAAGATTCAAAGCCATCGTGACTAAGTCAACATTGCCGGTACGTTCGCCATGCCCGAATAAACAGCCTTCGACCCGATCTGCCCCCGCCATTAAGGCTAATTCGGTGGCTGCCACTGCAGTACCACGGTCATTATGCGGATGCAAACTAATGATAATACTGTCGCGTTTAGCTAAATGACGGTGCATCCATTCGATTTGATCGGCATAAATATTCGGGGTGGCAGCTTCCACCGTGGCGGGCAAATTCAAAATGATTTTATTACTTGGTGTGGCTTCCCAAGCATCCGTGACCGCATTGCAAATTGCTAAAGCAAAGTCTAATTCGGTCATGCTGAAGGTTTCAGGGCTATATTGCAAAACCCATTCGGTTTCGGGATGCTCAGCGACTAAAGTTTTGACTAACTTGACCGATTGTACCGCTAAATCAATCACTTCAGCTTGGCTCAAGCTAAACACCACATCACGGAATTGCGGGCTAGTCGCATTATAAACATGCACAATGGCACGTTTCACACCGCTCAACGATTCAATGGTTTGGCGAATCAAATGCTCGCGCGCTTGGGTCAAGACCTCGATAGTGACATCGCTTGGAATATGCCCTTCAGTAATGAGTTGGCGCACAAAGTTGAAATCAGTTTGTGAGGCAGAAGGGAAGCCCACTTCAATTTCCTTAAAACCGATCGTGCACAATTCCTGAAACAGACGTAATTTTTGCGTGCTATTCATAGGCTCGAACAAAGACTGATTGCCATCGCGCAAATCGGTGCTCATCCAAATTGGCGCTTGAGTAATCGTACGGCTTGGCCATTGACGATCCGGCAAGCTAATCGGCGGGAATGCGCGGTATTTGGTAGCGGGCTGCTTTAACATTTTTTCTACTCAGTGAATGGTTGAATGCCACTACTATAAGCAAAAGTGCTTAGCAGAGGATTGCGTTTTAAAGCGCTAAATAGCTTTATATAAACAGAAAATTGCGCTAAAAATATATTTATTAGAATAATCTGTTTAGATGGATGATTAAGATGGAATTAGATCGCTACGATTACCAAATTTTGCAACGCTTACAAGCTCATGGCCGGATGAGCAATCAAGAGCTAGCCGATCAAATTGGCTTGTCACCTTCACCTTGTTTGCGGCGGGTACGTGCTTTGGAAGAGGCGGGGATTATTAAGGCTTACCATGCTGTCGTGGATGCAAAAAAGCTTGGCTATACCTTGATGGCCTTGATTTCGATTGCAATGGATAAACACACTGATGAACGCTTCAAGACTTTTGAGCAGCAGATTCAAGATATTCCTGAAGTTTTGGAGTGCTTATTGATTACCGGCCAAACCGCTGATTATCAACTCAAAGTGATTGTGAAAGATTTAGATCATTATCAAGATTTACTGCTAAATCGAATTAATCGCATTACAGGAGTAACCAGTGTGCATACTAGCTTTGTGCTTAGAAAGGTGGTGGATAAATTGGCGCTGCCGCTCGGCTAAACTAAAGTATCAATAGATGGGAGTATGGTTTTAATGCCAGAAGCTATACTCGAAATTATCTCAACGCTTTGGGTTTGCCTATGAGTCAACTGCAAATTGGTCATTACTTTTATGACCTAAACCAACAGCAGCTTAGCGATTCAAATCATCAACCTTGTATTTTGCGGAATCAGTCTTTGCAGGTTTTGCATTATCTAGCCAGTCATGCAAATCAACTCGTTTCCAAGGATGAGTTATTTACCAAAGTTTGGAAAGGCAGTTGTGTCACGGATGATTCTTTAGTGCAGTGCATCGCGGAGATTCGCCAAAGTTTACAAGACAAGCAACACCAATTATTAAAGACTGTGCCGCGGCGTGGCTATATTTTAATAGCCGCTGAAAAATTAACTTCTAAACCATCGAGGGTTTTTGATGAGCTACTGCCTTTGCTGGGGCGTAGCCAAGAGTTACACCAATTAGAGCAAATGCTATTAGATCCGGCTTGCCGCTTAATCACTCTATTGGGTTTTGGTGGTGTTGGTAAATCACGCTTAGCGAAAACCTTAATGCAGTCATGCAGGCTGCAGTTTTCGCAAGGTATCTATTGGGTGGAGCTAGTCACTGTGCAATGTGCGCGGTTAATTCCAAGTGCTATTGCCGCAAGTATTGGGCTTAGTTTACAAGGACAGCGCTCGCCTGTTGAACAATTGCAGAGAGCTTTGGCGCATCAGCAGGCTTTAATTATTTTAGATAATTTTGAACATCTGCTACCAGATGAAGAGCATCTATGTGAGAACTTATTAACAGCCTGCCCCCAGTTAAAAATTCTGCTTACTTCTCGTAAACCCTTACAGGTTTATGGTGAATGGCTGTATCACTTGCAGGGTTTAGCTGTGACGCCCTTAATTCAAGCAGCCGCTAGCTGTCCTAGCTTTGTTTTATTTGTACAAACAGCGCGGCGGGTGAATTATAGTTTTGCACCCACAGAGGAGGATCAAGCACTGATTCTGCAGATTTGCCGTCTAGTGAATGGTATGCCTTTAGGGATTGAAATTGCCGCCACTTGGCTTAAACACCTGTCCTGTGCTGAGGTGTTGACGGAGTTGAAGCAGCAATTAACCACATTGAATACCACGACTGATCCCGAGGCAATAGGGTCTTTAAGACAAGTGCTTATGCAGAGCTGGCAAATGCTCAGCCCGCGTGAGCAGAGGATGATGCAAGTCCTCTCACTATTTCGTGGTGGTTTTACGCGTGAAGCGGCTTCAGCGATTACGGGGGCGCATTTAGGTGATTATAGTGGTTTGATTGATAAGTCCATGCTGAGCCGAGAACCAACAGGACATTATATCCTGCATGAGGTCATGCGTGAGTATGCGAGTCATCTTCGTATTGCAGAAGACTCCGAGTGGCGCATGGCACAGCGCTTTATTGAGTATTATTTAGAGTTAGCGAGTACGGCTGATGCTCAGATATTAAGTGGGCGGCAGCTCACTATTATTCAGCAACTGACTCAAGAAAATGATCATTTTCGAGAATGTTTGAGTTTATGTCTGGCTGCTAAACAGTTAAGTCCCAAGGGTTTATCAGATTTAGGTTTAAACTTGGCTGGAAGCTTAGGCATGTTTTGGTTTTTATCAAATCATTGGCAAGAAGGTTTCAGTTGGTTAGAACGTTTTCTTGGTTTACATCGTAATGCCCCTCCCTCCCTTGCTCAAGGTATGGCTTTATTAGCGGCGGGAGGCATATCAGCCGTTCTCGATAAGCATAGTTTAGCCGATCAATATGTGCAGGCTGGCCGGAACATGGCTGAGCATTTTGGTGGAAAGATAAGCTCAGCTCGGGGCTTATTTGTATTAAGCATCTTGCGACGTTTACAAGGTCGATATTTAGAGTCAGTTGAATCCGGTCAGCAGAGTATGCGCTTATTTATGGATAGCGGTGATGAGGGCGGGTATCAAATTAATTTAGTGAATGTGGGTCATGCCTTACTTAAGCTAGGGCGAGAGAATCAAGCTATACAGCTTTTTGAGGAGTGTATCAGTTTAAATCAAAAAATTGGCTTAACCTTGAGTATGCCTTACGCTTTGATCAACTTAGGGCGTGTGAATGCACAGTTGAAACAAGTACAACTGGCGCGAGCTTATTTGCAGCAAAGCATTCAACTCACGGAGCAATTAGGATTTTTACTGTATCGGGCGCAAGCTTTATGTAGTTTGGGCTACTTAGAGCTAAGTGAGGGTAATGTGGAATCTGCTTTAGTTCTTTTGCAAAAGAGTATGACCGACTATTTGCAATTAGGTGATCAAGAGGGGCAAATTGCGGTGATGTTGGGGATAGGGGCAGCTAAGGCTTTTCAAGGGCATTTAAAATTGGCTTGGCAATGTATCGTGGTGGCTGAAAATCTAGCTAAGTATTTGAAGCTGCAAGATTTTACAGATTACCCAGCCTTGTTGCATGAGGCAAAACAACGTATTCAACAAGGCTTGGGCGCGCATGAGCTGATTATGCAAAGGAATTTGGGCTTGGTGTATGAGTTAGAGGACTTATTTAATTCGGTTTTATAAGTTTATTGCCAATTTTGATAGTTTCCACCGTTACAGGCTAGTGTATAAACTTGTCCTTGAGGATTGCTGTCTAAGCAAAGTCCTGTGGAGACATTTATTAATTTTTTCCTGATTTCGTCCAATTTTGATAATTCCCACCGTTACAAGCTAGTGTATATACTTTGCCTTCTGGATTGCTGTCTAAACAGAAGCCTGTTGAAACATTAATATAAGTTGCTTTAGGTGTCGCATTTGCTGTTATTAATGTTGCAAAGGGTATTAATAGCAAAGTGGTTAGAATCGTTTTATGATGCATGGTTTTTCTCCTAGGTTTGATAGTATGTTAATCAATAATACCTGTTCCGGGTAAAACACCAATAATTCTCGGTCTATTCAATGCACAGGAAGTTCCACTAATTAATAATTTGACAGAGTAGACTTGAAAATAGGCTTCCCGCAAAAAATCTTGATACAAATTTCTGCCACCATCCGATGGATGTGTTGCGTAGCCAGAGTCAGTGGTTGAGCAATTTGCTGGATTAACTATACTGGTTTGGCTGGTTAAACTGACTAGCATTGCATCAGTACTAGGTACGAAAACAATTTGAGCAAGGCCACTTTCAGAGGTAAATTGATGCGGTGCACCTAAAGCTACGCCTGATAAACTTATTAGCAATAGTGAGCTAAAAAAGATTCTTTTCATAAGAAACGACCTTTAAAGATTAATAAGATTAAGCTTAATGAGAACTAAGCTGGTTTGTTATTAATCCAGTAAAACACCAATAATTCTAGGTTTAGAAAAGGCGCAAGAATTATCACTAATTAATAGGCGAATAGATGTTCCTCGGAAATAAGCATCTCTTATAAAGTTGTGATAGAGCCCTCTACCAGTATCTGTTGGTAGAGTTGCATAGCCACCGTTAATTACAGTACAGCCTGCTGGATTAATAATTGGTGTATTCAATAGTGTGACAGCCATAGTATCAGCAGCCCATCCTAAAGCGACTGAAGAGATTTTGTTTTTACCCGTGAATTGAGGTGCTGCTAAGACGGCTTGGCTTACGCCCAAGCTAAGAACTACGCTAAGAATTAATTTTTTCATGTTGTATTGCTCCCTTTAGGTTGAGTTAAATTAAGTGTTTATGAAACGATTATTGTTTTTATAAGCGCTCAGCTTAGTTGTAGGTGGGCTAGACTGTCCTGAAATTTGTACGAAAAATAAACGAAATTTGTTGAGTTGCCCGTGTTTTAAGCAAAAATTATTGAGGCTATTAAGCGTCTGGCTTTAAGCTAGGCTAAAATCCAATTTCTTCTCATAAATGGAAAACAAAGATGCAGGTTCAGGTAGAGCGGCGGGGGCGGGTAAGCGGTTTTTTTGGTGGAATAGGGCGTGGCTTAACTTGGTTGCGGCGTTGGATTTTAAATCTGTTGACACTAGTTATCTTGATTGCACTAGTGTCACTGATGGTGCGGAGTTGTTCTGAGAAAGAAGTGGTAACAATTAAAGATAAAACCGCTTTAGTTCTTGACTTGAAAGGGTCTTTAGTTGAAGAAAAAAGTCGACCTGATAGCTCTCTTTTATCTTTAGCCAGTGGGGATGAATTAAATAACGAAGTGCAGCTCCGCGATTTAGTGGCTGTATTGAAAGCTGCTGCCGAAGATACGCACATCACCCGAGTGTTATTAAAATTAGATCAGTTCGATGGCGGTGGCTTAGCCTCCTTGCGTGAAGCTAGTGCAGCTGTAAAACGCTTCCAAGCTTCCGGTAAAACAGTGGTGGCTTGGGCACCTAATTATTCACAAGCTCAATATTTCTTAGCCGCTCATGCGAATGAAGTTTGGTTAGATCCTGCCGGTGGTCTGTTGCTGGACGGTTTAGGCGGTGACAATAGTTACTATGCGGAAGCTTTAGAAAAGCTGGGTGTGAAAGTCCATGTGGTACGCACGGGGCCTTATAAAAATATGGCCGAGCAATTCACGGATAAAGCCCCTTCCCAAGCGACTTTGGAGTCGAGTGCTTATCTATTGGATGATTTATGGTCGGTCGTGACTAATGAGATTGAACAAGCGCGTGAGTTACCGCAAGGTAAAATCATGCAACTCATTAATGATTTACCTGCACCTTTAGAGGCAGCGGGTGGTGACTTAGCTAAAATGTCGCTGGATCAAGGTTTGGTGACTGGGTTAAAAGATATTCAGCAGGTGCGTGAAGACTTCATTAAAAATGGTGAAGCAGACAGTGAACATAATACGTTCCGCCAAATTGGTTATGAAGCTTATTTAGCCAGCCTAGCTAAGCCAGATACGAGTGGTGATGGTGTGGGCATTATTGTTGCTGAAGGCGAAATTATTGATGGCGAAGCACCTCGCCAAACCATTGGCGGCGAAACTACGGCTGCTCTAGTGCGCCAAGCACGCTTAGATGATACGGTGAAAGCGATTGTGCTACGCGTTAATTCACCTGGAGGAGCAGTGTTCGGTTCTGAGCTGATTCGGCGTGAATTAGCTGCGACCCGTGAGGCAGGTAAACCCGTGGTTGTTTCGATGGGGGATGTGGCTGCATCCGGTGGTTATTGGATTTCAACTGCTTCTGATAAAATCTTTGCAGATGCAGCAACGATTACCGGCTCGATTGGCGTGATTACGCTATTTCCCACTTTCGAGGGCTTGATGGATAAATTAGGTATTCATCAAGGTGGCTATGCAACGACTTGGTTAAAAAGTGCCGGTGACTTGCGTAAAGCCCCTGACCCACGTTTTGAAAAACTAATGGAAACCTATATTCATAGCACTTACCAAACTTTTCTCGGTCATGTGAGTAAAGCACGTAAGATGCCAGTAGAAAAGGTGAATGAGGTGGCGCAAGGGCGCGTTTGGACAGGGCAACAAGCTTTAGATCGTGGCTTAGTCGATGCCTTAGGTAGTTTGCAGGATGCAGTGAATGCAGCTAAGCAACTAGCTAAATTACCGGATGGTGCATCGGTGCGGTATATTGAAAATGAAGAATCTGAATATGATTGGTTCTTGCAAAAGCTAATGGGTACGCAATTATTTGCAGATTTACAGTCAAGCTTACCTGAAAGTTTAGTACCCACTGTTTTACAGCCTGAGCTGAAACAGTTGCAACATGAAACAACTCGTTTACAGCGTTTAATTAAGCCTGAACAGCCATTCAATGCTGTCGTACATTGTCTATGTGAGGCTCGTTTATAAAATACATGTGGGGCTAAGCCTTAATCTGGCTTAGTCCCTTTAATCACTTGCATAATCGCGCCCATGTGTGGAATCAACTCTTTGAAGAAAGGTTGAGCGCGATTTTCTAGTAGTATTTCCCCAAACAGCTTTAAACCAACCGCAAAGGCCGCACTGTCATCCGCATTCAATAAACCACGATTTTTAATCTGCTCGACCAGATTAAATAAATCATCATGATTCCGAGCTTGGAAACTCAAGGCGGGCAGCTTAACGGCCCTACCTTGTTTATCACTGATTTGTTCAATCCTTACTTGATAGGTATTTTGCTTCATGGTCTGTTCTTAGCTACGCTCAATAGTAATCGTTGCCTGGTCTAAAGCATCGACAATTTTATGCAGTATGTCGGGCGTAATATCGCCTTTTTCTAAGCGTAGTTGCAGTGCCATTTTTAAGTTTTGCATTGGACGTTGTAACTCCGGTAAACGGCGTGCATCTGCTTTAGAGCCGATCCCTTGGAGTTTATGCAGAATTCGCTGGATAGCTTCCTCTTGATCCGTTAAAGCTTGTATTCCCGCTGTAGTCAGGGTGTATTGTTTTTTACCTGCTTGTTCGCTAATCACTACTTGTCCCATCTCCTCTAAGAGAGTCAGACTTGGGTAAATCACACCTGGGCTTGGGCTATATGTGCCACCAGTTAATTCTTGAATCGCTTTGATTATTTCGTAACCGTGGCGTGGGCGCTCTTGTAACAGATGCAAAATCACTAAGCGTAAAGCACCCGCTTCAAAGAGGCGCTCACGCCCACGTCCTGGACTGCGCCCCATCCCCCATTCATCATCACGACGCGCATGCTTTTGTGTATGTTGCCGACACATTCTTCTCATCATTACTATTTATCCTAAAATTAATTAAATCTCTATAAAGATCATTCTTTATGTGTCTAAGATATATCTTTATAAAAAATAGATCAAGAGCTTAATAAGATATATCTTAAATATTTTTTAGAACTTGTTAGTGACAACAATGCAGCCTAACACTTAGGTTGAATTTGGTGGTTGCTGGGCTTTACGCTGCTTTGCTAGGGACAGGTTGGCGGGTTTTCAACATCATAATAAAGCCGGAAGCAATCACTAGTATCATGCCCAGGATACTCCACGAACTTGGGACATGGTTAAATACCAGCCAGCCAAATAAACCCGCCCAGAGTAGTTGAAAATAAGTGATTGGAGCAATGACGGTGGCGGGCGCATAGCGATAAGCAGCAGTAAATAGATAATGACCGATGCCACCGGTGATGCCGGTACTAATAAATAATACCAACTGCAAATGGCTTGGTTTCATGCCATACCAAGCCCAAGGTAGAGTCAAGCCAAAGACTAGAGCACCAAAAAATGAAGCATAAAACAATAAAGCAAGGGTAGTTTCGGAGGCCGCTAACAGCCGTGAAAGTAGTTGATAGAAAGTATTCACGATGACCGCCAAGAGCATCAACATTATACCACTCGTAGCTAATCCATTGCCTGGTTGCGCAATAAACATAACACCAGTAAAACCAACTAAAGTCGCCAACCAGCCTAAGAAGCCTATGGTTTCACCTAACAGAGGGCGCGCTAATAAAGCCACGAGCAAAGGTGAGAGAAAACTAATCGCAATCATTTCCGCTACTGGCATGACTTTTAAGGCGAAACCGACTAGTAAAGACATAATCGTAAGGCTAGCAGCACGTATTAATACTAAGCCGGTACGCTGCGTCTTGATTAAGGTTTTGCCTTGGCGCGGCGCAAAGATGGCAACGATAAATAAGGTATTAACGATATAGCGAATCGCGACAATCAGTGGGATATTATAAGATTCAGCGAGGTATTTGATGGTGGTATCCATGCTCGCAAAGAAAAATAGGGCAATTAGCGTAAGGACAATGCCACGCATTGTAGAGTTATTGGTATTCAAAATAGTGCTAATACTGTGAATGAAAGCGGCTTATCCTAACGAGTTTCCGGAGTTTTGTACAAGTTAGTTAAATTACTTGCTAGTGTTAGCTTTCGCACTGTTAACACTAGTTAGGAGAGCCTAGTAGTATTTAAGCTCTTATCTTGGTCTCTAAAGATTGCTCAATCCATTCAGGGCGTAATACAAATCTCAATACCATATGCACCACTTGCTGTTTAAGCGCCGCTTGTCCTGTTTTGGTAAACAAACGCTTACCAAAGCTCAAGGAAAAAGTGGTTTGATTTGAGACATTGAAAAAGCTCAAAGCGCTAATCTGCCAGTGCAATTCTAAGGCAGTAATACCTTCGCGAAACAATTTTTCCTCCAAGCCCCGCGCATAAATGCGTTCAAGGCGCTCAATCACCGGTTGGTTCAGGGCTTGAATCAGTGGGGCATGTTTCATATAGTCGCCGTGATGAATATTTTCGATCATGACTAGTCGAATAAAATCGGGATTGCGTCGATGATGATCAAAGGTGAACTCCACGAGCTTTTTTAAGGCAGCTAAAGGTGCTAAATGCTCTAAATCTAGCTCGCCTTCGCCTTCGCGCACCTCACGATAGGCCTCCACTAAGACCTGCTGATACAAACCATCTTTATCGCCAAAATAGTAATAAATCATCCGTTTTGAAGTTTTGGTTTTGGCAGCAATTTCATTCACCCGCGCGCCAGATAAACCATTCAGGGCGAATTCTTCGGTCGCGACTTTAATAATATCCATGCGCACTGCTTCAGGGTTTTGTTTCCAACCGGTTTTGGTTTCTAACAGTTTTTCCTCATCGGGCGCTGACATGAAAGGTTCCTCTGCAGTTGCGATTTTTAGGCCGACTGTTTTAGCCGCTTCAGGGGTGAAACGCAAGCAGATTGCGGCTTGCATAATGAATTCTAGCATAATGTAAAAATAAATTAACTAAATGGTACAAAATAGCTTGACCAAATGAACCAATTGGTACAAAGTATAAAAACGTTACAACTTGAGGAGGAGCATCGTGCCAGAGCTCGATCAAACAATTACCCATACCCCGATTCTACAGCGCCGCAAAGTGTTGGCTGGCTTGATTGGGCAGGGGATTCAGGGTTCACGTACCCCGGCGATGCATCAAGCTGAAGGTGAGCGCCTTGGCTTACATTATTTCTACCAACTCCTCGATACCGACCAAATGGGTTCAAATAAACCCAGCCTTGAGCAGTTATTGAACGCTACGCAATACTGTGGGTTTTCTGGTTTAAACATTACCTTCCCGTATAAACAGCAAGTTATTCCTTTCCTAGATGAATTGGGGGCTACTGCAAAAGCAGTGGGTGCAGTGAATACAGTGGTCTTTAAAGACGGTAAACGTATTGGACACAATACCGATTTATCGGGCTTCGCTTTGAGCTTCCAAGAGCAAATGGGGGCTGCTAAACACGATCATGTGTTACTGATTGGTGCAGGTGGAGCAGGGCTGGCCGTGGCACATGCTTTACTCCAATCAGGTGTGACTAAGCTATTTATTACCGATGTCAGTACTGAGCGCTCTCAGGAATTAGCACAAAGTCTAAGTGCACAATATGGGGTTGAACGTGCTGTCGCTACTGCTATTACACCTGACTTAATTCCGCAACTTGATGGCTTAGTGAATGCGACTCCAGTAGGTATGGCGAAATTGCCTGGTAGCCCATTTCCTTTAGAGCTAATCGAAGCTCGTTTATGGGTCGTCGACATTATTTATTTCCCGCTTGAAACCGAATTACTTAAAGCGGCACGTTCAAAAGGCTGCCGTGTGGCATCTGGTGCAGGAATGGCCGTATTTCAAGCGGTAGCAGCATTTGAATTGATTACCGGATTGAAGCCTGATGCTGAGGCTTTGCGATCCACCTTCAATAGTTTGATGGCTAGTTAAAACTTTCATGTGAGGAGGAGTGCATGAAGCGATTGATGGATATGTACTGCCGAGTGCTTTCTGCACTGATGGCATTGCTACTCGCCTTAATGGTGGTATTAGTGTTCGGCAATGTGGTGCTGCGTTATGGGTTTAACTCTGGCATTGCATTTTCTGAGGAAGTATCACGTTGGCTATTTGTGTGGTTGACCTTTATGGGCGCAGTGGTAGCTTTACATGAAAAAGCGCATATGAGCTTGGGCGAAGTGGTATCAGCTTTATCTCCAAAAGCACAGCGTATTTGCCATTTGTTTGCACTGGGTTTAATGCTATGGGTGACTTACCTGATTTTTACAGGTAGTTGGGCACAGACGGTAATTAATGCCAGCAATGCTGCTCCGGTCACTGGTTGGTCGCAAGCGTGGTTTTATGGTGTTGGTGTGTTTTTTGCCATCTCTAGTGCGTTGATCTTATTAATAGATGCTTGGGATTCAATACGCAATTTCAATAATCCGATTAGTGTCTCTCCATCCAGCTCACACGCGGAGTAAATCATGACTATTGTCGTTTTCATTGTCGTACTCCTCGCTGCCATGATGCTGGGGATTCCGATAGCGTATTCCTTGCTCTTATCCGGTGTGGCTTTAATGCTGTATATGGATATGTTCGATGCCCAAATTCTGGCACAAAACTTGATCGAAGGTGCGAATAGCTTCCCTCTGTTAGCCGTGCCGTTTTTTATGCTCGCTGGCGAAATTATGAATGTGGGTGGCTTATCCAAACGCATTGTGAATTTAGCCCTGTCTTTATTGGGGCATGTGCGTGGTGGTTTGGGTTATGTCGCAATTTTAGCTGCCTGTTTAATGGCTGCTTTGTCTGGCTCTGCTGTAGCTGATACGGCTGCTTTAGGTGCCTTATTACTGCCGATGATGGTAGCCGCTGGGCATGATCGAGCGACTTCAGGTGGGTTGATTGCCTCAGCAGGGATTATTGCGCCGATTATTCCACCGTCGATTGCCTTTGTAGTATTTGGCGTCGCCACCGATGTGTCGATTGGCAAGTTGTTTATGGCAGGTATTTTCCCCGGCCTGTTTATGGCAGTTGCAATTGCAATTACTTGGTATTTACTGGTCAATCGTGAAGCAAAAAAACAGCCTGATCGTCCTTTACCCAAAAAGGCTACCGGTGCTGAGCGTATGAAGGCGTTAAAAGAATCTACTTGGGCCTTGTTCTTACCGATCATTGTTTTGGTCGGTTTAAAAATGGGTATTTTTACCCCGACTGAGGCCGCAGTAGTCGCTGCTGTTTATGCTCTCTTTGTCTCAATGGTGATCTACCGTGAAATGACTTGGCATCAACTCTATGAGGTCTTTGTCGGCTCCGCGAAAACTACTGCAACTGTGATGTTTTTAGTGGCTGCCGCGATGGTCTCTGCGTACTTGATTACCGTAGCGGATGTACCAGGGCAAGTGCTGGAGTTCTTAGGCCCGTTAATGGATAGCCCGACGCTGTTACTACTTGCGATTATGTTGATCTGTATTCTGGTTGGTACAGCTATGGATTTAACTCCGACTATTTTGATTCTTGCACCTGTATTAGTGCCCGTAGTGAAGCAGGCAGGTATTGATCCAGTGTATTTCGGAGTGTTGTTTGTGATGAATGGAGTGATTGGTTTGATTACACCTCCTGTAGGCACGGTATTAAATGTCATGGCGGGTGTTGGTGGTATGAGTGTGGGCGCGGTGTCTAAAGGTGTGATTCCCTTCATGATCGCTCAGTTTATTGTGCTGTTCTTATTAGTGTTCTTTCCAAGCTTGGTGCTCGTACCCTTGTCTTGGTTCTATTGATTTAAGCGTGGGTGGATGACCAGAGCGCCGTCCATTCGCCACCCGATTTTGTCGCTCTAGAGTTTGTTGGAGGAATTGAGATGAAACGTTTAATGGTCAAAGGTTTAGTTGCATTAGTGGCTGCTGCGAGCATGAGTATGGCTTTTGCAGCGGATAAAGAGCTGAAATTAGCCCTGCAAAACCCAAAAGGTCACCCACTCGAAATGGGGGCTACTAAGTTTGCTGAGTTAGTGGATAGCAAAACGAAAGGTGCTTTAAAAGTGAAAGTCTTCGCGGGTGGTGCATTAGGCGGTGATGCCCAAAACGTCTCCGCACTACAAGGTGGGACATTGGATATAGTCGTTCTGAACTCTGGCATCTTAGCCTCACAAGTGAAAGAGTTCGCCGTGTATGATTTTCCCTTTATGTTCAATAACTCGGAAGAAGCAGACAAAATCGTTGATGGGGATTTTGGTAAAGCTTTACATGCGAAGTTAGAAGAGAAGGGTATTGTTGGTTTAGCCTATTGGGAATTAGGTTTCCGTGATATGACCAATAGCAAGCATCCCATCACTAAAGTGGATGATATTAAAGGCTTGAAACTACGCGTGATTCCGAATGCGATTAATGTGGATTGGGTTTCAGCTTTAGGGGCAAATCCAACCCCGATGCCTTTCCCAGAAGTATATGCAGCCTTAGAACAGAAAGCGATTGATGGACAGGAAAACCCTGTGACAGTTATTGCTGCCAACAAATTCTATGAGGTGCAAAAATACTTAGCACTGACTCATCATCAATACAATCCGCAATCAGTGATTGTCAGCAAAAAAACCTGGGATGGTTTAACGCCTGAGCAGCAAACAGCAGTGCGTGAGGCAGCAACCGAAGCCGCAACTTATGAGCGTGGGGTAGCGCGTGAAAAATCCACCGCAGCTTTGGAAGAGGTAAAAAAAGCCGGTATGGAAATTACTGAATTACCCGCCGAAGAAATCGCCAAAATGCGCGAAACCTTAAAGCCTGTGATTGCTAAACATGCAGAGTTGGTGGGCAAGGAAACCGTTGATAAACTTAGCAGTGAATTAGACGCTTTACGCAAAAAGTAAGGTTTTCCAGACCCTAGCACTCATCATGCTGGGGTCTTTTATCACTGATAAGGAACTAGCATGACAACGATTTTGGTATTAAATGGCCCCAACCTCAATCTCTTAGGACAACGTGAACCCGCCCAATACGGTTCTACCACCTTACAAGATGTCGAAGCGATGTGCGTGGACGCCGGTAAGCGCTTGGGCTTTGCAGTCAAATGCCTGCAATCGAATCACGAAGGGGTGCTGATTGATGCGATTCATGAAGCCGGGCGCGGCGTAAAAGATGGCTCAGTGCTAGGTGTCGTGATGAATCCGGGCGCGTATACTCATACCTCGATTGCCTTGTTTGATGCGATTAAGGGCGCGGAAGTGCCGCTGATTGAGATTCATATTTCTAATGTCCATGCACGCGAATCGTTCCGCCATCATTCTTATATTTCCCCCGCCGCTGCCGGTATTGTGGTCGGTTTTGGGGTGGATGGATATGTACTAGCTATCGAAGGTTTAGTACGCAAATTTCATAAGTCGTGATCGTGAGGCAATAGATGCTCGCGCTTACAGCTTCCAGTCAGTAGGTTTAAATTATGCGTTATTCTATAGCCACGGTGTGCCTGTCGGGGACACTGCGCCAGAAAATTGAGGCGATTGCTAAAGCAGGTTTTCATGGGATTGAGATTTTTGAAAATGATCTGATTACCCACGATGGTTCGGTGGCAGAAATACGGCGCATGATTGAAGATCACGGCTTGGAAATCGTCACCTACCAGCCATTTCGCGATTTTGAAGGCTTGCCCGAACCTTATCGTAGCAAAGCCTTTGACCGTGCTGAGCGCAAGTTCGATTTGATGGAGCAACTCGGCACGGATTTATTAATGGCATGCAGTAGCGTGCATCCGCAGGCTCTGGGCGGGATTCAACGTGCAGCCGATGATTTTCATGCTTTAGGTGAGCGCGCTCAAGCTCGCAATATGCGCGTGGCGTTTGAAGCGCTGGCGTGGGGACGTTTTGTATATGATTACCGCGATTCATGGGAGATCGTGCGTCGCGCGAATCATGCAGCAGTTGGTTTATGCCTTGATACCTTTCATATTTTTTCGCGCGGTGTGGATTTACAAGCAATTTTAAATATCCCAGGAGATAAGATTTTTCTGGTACAAGTCGCCGATGCGCCACGTTTGTCGATGGATCATCTGTCATGGAGTCGGCATTATCGCTGCTTTCCCGGACAAGGCGAATTGCCACTCGAGCAGTTTATGAATAATCTGCACGCGACGGGTTATAATGGCGCGTTTTCACTGGAGATTTTTAATGATCAATTTCGTTCTGGTTCGCCGGAAAATACCGCGCGTGATGGTTATCGCTCCTTGGTGTATTTAAATCGCTCCTCCGAATCTGTGCTGCAGCAACAAGGCGACTTATTACCAAGCATTAAACCTCCTAGTGAAATTCAATTTATCGAGTTCGCGGTTAATCAAAGCGAAAAACAAGCACTCACCCACTTATTAGGCAATCTGGGTTTTAGTCATGCAGGCACGCATCGCAAGAAAGCGGTGGAGGTGTGGCGGCAGGGCGCGATTAATATGGTGATGAACCTTGAGCCGGATAGCTTTGCGCAGCGTTACCATGATCGACATGGTGTCTCGGTGTGTGCATTTGGTTTGAGCTGCTCGAATGTGCCTGCGCTAGAACAACGTGCCAAACAGCTCGGTTATAAATTGGCGTATGGCAATCCGCAAACCGACACACATGGTATTCCAGCGGTAGAGGGTTCGATTGGCAGTTTTCTGTACTTAGTCGATGATAGTATTCAGCCCAGCCATTGGGAGCGTGAATTTATTGCGCAAACCCATACGCCACAGGCTTACTTACAAGCCGTTGATCATGTGGCCTTGAGCATGAGTTATGAGGAAATGCTGCACTCGATTTTATTGTATCGCTCACTGTTTGCTATGATGCCAACCCCAAGTGTGAGTGTGTCTGATCCGGGCGGCTTGGTCAAAAGCCAAGTGATGCAAACGCCAGATAAAGCGGTTGCCTTTACCTTAAATAGTTCTCAAGCTGCGCAAACCGTGTCCAATTATATTGCCAGCCGTTATGCAGGTGGTGGGGTGAATCATATTGCGCTACGCACGCCGGATATTTTTGCGGTGGCGAAACGTTTAGAAAGCCTACATTGTGCAACAATGGAAGTGACCACGAATTATTACGATGATCTTGCAGCACGTTTTAATTTAGCGGATGAATTATTAGAACAGTTGCAGCATTATCATATTTTGTATGATGAAGATGAGCATGGAGTATTTTTCCAATTATTCACCCAACTTTTTGCAGGGCGCTTCTGTTTTGAAATCGTACAGCGCAATGGTTATCAAGGCTTTGGCACGCCCAATGCACAAATGCGTGTCACCATGCAAGCCAAGGAATTAGCCGCTTTAAATGCTTAATATACTGCTCACGATCTCGCCCGTTTTCATTTTAATTGGCCTTGGCTATTTTGCATTTAAGCGAGAATTGATTAAAGCCGAAGCAATGCCGAGTTTGGGTAATATTGTGCTCTATCTTGCCATTCCAGCGGTGATGATTGGTGGCTTGAGTAAGATTCACATTAGTGAAATTGTCGAGCCATATTTTTTATTGGCCTATGGTCTTGGCTCCTTATTAAACCTCTTAGTAGCCATTGTTTTGACCCTAAAACTCAAGGGTAATCCATTCACTCAAAGCGCCATTCAAAGCATGGGCATGTCTATCCCGAATAGCATGTTCGTGGGGTTTCCGGTGCTGTCTTTGAGTTTGGGTTTGCCCGAAATTGCTTCTTTAAGTTTAATGATGGCAGTGCTGATTGAAAATATTCTAATTTTGCCTATTGTATTAATGCTGCTGGAGTATAGCGTCGGGCATAAAAGCAATTCGGCCAATATCCTGCGCGCGGTCGCACTACGTATTGTGAAAAATCCGCTGATTATCTCGATTGCTATGGGTGTGGCGATTTCATTAGTAGGTATAGCCTTACCCAAACCCATTACTCAAAGTTTGGATTTACTCACTAAAATTTCTGCGGGTTTAGCATTGCTATTTATTGGCGCGGCTTTAGCAAATATAAAACCACAAGAAAAGCAGCCTTGGGCGGATATTTCATTAGTGATGCTTGGCAAATTAATTCTTCATCCGGCTTTGGTAGCATTGTGTGTGTTCCTACTACCCAACTTTAATCAAAACTTCCAGCAAGCAGTGATTATTATAGCCGCAGCGCCAATGATGAGCATTTACCCGATTTTGGGCGAGCGCTATGGGCTGAGGGATTTCTGTGCAAGCACGCTGTTTATGACCACTTTAGTGTCGTTTATATCAATTTCAATCGTATTGTTATTGCTTGGACGTTAGCCCTTAGATCGTCTACTTACAGAAGATTAGCTCAGATTGCCTAGCGCTACTCTAGGGATTGTAGTAAATAGAGGGCTTCCTTGAGCTTAGACTAAAGACGGATTGTTTTAATGCCAGCTACCCACGACCATCACCACGATCATGAACACTCTAGCCATACTCACTCTGAGCATGGGCAGCATGATCATCATCACGAGCCTATTGACTATGGGCGTTCGTTTTTAATTGCGATTGTTTTAAATATTGCTTTTGTGCTTACTGAATTTACTTATGGCCTAATTGCTAACTCTACCGCTTTAATGGCAGATGCAGGACATAATCTTTCGGATGTTTTAGGCTTAGTGATGGCATGGGGGGCGACCTTATTGGCACGCCGTGTACCTAATGAGCGCTTCACTTATGGTTTACGCAGTAGTTCGATTTTAGCGGCTTTAGCCAATGCCGTTTTATTACTAGTTGCTTGTGGCGGGATTGCTTGGGAAGCAGTACATCGTTTTATGAATCCGCCTCCAGTAGTGGGTTCGACAGTGATGTGGGTTGCGGCAGTAGGGATTATGATTAATGGTATTTCGGCTTGGCTGTTTATGCGTGGTAGCAAAGATGACTTGAATATCCGCGGTGCGTATTTGCATATGTTGGCAGATGCTGCAGTATCTTTTGGAGTCGTGCTATCCGGTTTAGTGATTTTGCTCACAGGCTGGTATTGGCTCGACCCACTTATGAGCTTAATCATTGTGGCGGTAATAGTAGTGGGTACTTGGAATTTACTAAGAGAATCAACGCAATTAGCTTTGCTTGCTGTACCTAAAAGCGTAGATTTACTAAAAGTTGCACAGTTTTTACAACAGCAACCTGGCGTGAGTGCGATTCACGATTTGCATGTTTGGGGGATGAGTACTACTGAAGCAGCCTTAACTGTGCATTTAGTGATGCCTACTGGCTATCCTGGGGATGCCTTCATGGATGAATTAACGCACGCTTTAAAAACTAAGTTTTCAATTGCGCATAGCACTTTGCAAATCGAGCAAGGTACTACAGAACATAATTGTTGTTTGCATGAGCAAATTAAGTTTGAGCCTTTACATACGCATTAAGCAGACGAGGGCGGCAAAGACATGAAAGATGTTCCTCATTATTCACTCTATGGCAAAAGTTCAGCAGCGGAAGCACCGCATTATCTTTATATTGCTCGCTTAGAGGAGTCTTTGCCTAAACATAATTGGGAAATTCATCCACATCGCCATGATCAAATGCATCAGCTCTTGATTGTCGAGGAGGGTAAGGTTTTTCTGCAGGTGGCTGATTGGAGTGCCGAAGAGCAGGGGCCTTGTATTCTGTCAGTGCCTGCACGTGAGGTGCATGGTTTCCGCCATAACCCTGATGTGCGCGGTTATATCATTACTATTTCTGAGCCATTTTTAATGGGTGCTTTTGCCGAAACTGAGCGTCAAGCCTTTCCGTTTTTGTTTATGCAACCCTTACTAATGCGTTCGAATGAGCAGAGTGTTGCTAACCAAAACTTATTTTCTTTAGTGCGCCAATTAGTTGCGGAATATGAGCAACCGCAAAGTGGGCAAACTTGTTTATTAGGGGCTTATCTAAAAATTGTTTTTGTACTCTTAGGGCGCGCAGCTGGGCATGTGCAAACACCAGAACAGCAGTTTGATGCCAAAATAACAATTTATGAGCAATTTTTAAAACTGCTTGAAGATAATTACACCAAACATTGGTCAATTAATCGCTATGCAGAGCGTTTGGGGATGACGGAAAGTCGTTTGAACCGTCTATGTCAACGCTATACAGGCCAAAATGCACTACAAATTATGCATGGGCGCTTAGTGACTGAAGCTAAGCGTAAACTTATGTACGCTAATTTATCAGTGAATGAAGTGGCTTACGAACTGGGTTTCAAAGATCCGGCTTATTTTTCACGTTTCTTTAATAAGAGTTGTGGTGAACCTCCCAGCCAGTTCAAAACCCGCATGCGTACTCAAGAAGCTAGCTAAGTACTTGTGCTAATTAGGTATTTTCTAAAAAATAGTCTAACTCTATAAAGTTTTCAGTCTATAATTGAAAAGAGTGTGTCAAATCAATTATGGATGAACCCCATGCCTATAGGACTAGAGGCTCAGCAAGTTCGGGCTATCTTTTTCCCGAAACGTAAACATTTTACTTTTCACCGCATCAATATGGAGTATTTAGTACCGCTCAAATCATTGCAGCGTGAGAATGTTTACAGTTTATTAGATGCTGGTTTACGCAATAATCTGCGTAGTATTGGTGCTAAAGATGAAATTATTTTTAGCCTGCGTCCCCAATTAGAAGGGGTGGCAGGGCGTATGTCGTTGCAAGGTCAACGCTTAGCACGGGAGCGTCAAGTCTTACGTGAACAACTAGCTAAGCAAGTTCAACGGGGTTTTCGCGTTTACCGTGCAGAAGTAGAAGCTGATTTAGCTAATTTAAAGATTTCCGAAGCTTTAGCTGTGGAGCAACAGGCTGGCTATGAAAGTATGGTGACAGCTGAGTATTTGTTAAAGGATGCTGTCACTACTAATATCAAAAATTATCGCGCTCATTTTGAGCTAGCTTGGATTTATTTAACGGTTTTAGAGTCGCTTGCAGAAGCTGAATATCATTTTCAGATTGCAACTCGCTATGCTTTAGAGCAGGGTGATGTATTGTTTGCACATTTTGCTAAACGGCATTTAGCTGATGCTTGCTACAGTCAAGCTAAGTTTAGTGAAGCTGTGGAGCATTCTTTAGCAGTGTTACACTATAATGCAGAAACGGATTTAGAAAGCCGCTATGAACATATTCGCTATCTAGCGGCAGTAGGTGAGGTGGAGTCGGCAACTCAGGATTTATCAACTTTAGTTTCCGCATCACCTGTTTACTATGTGCAAGCTCAGGCCGAACCTGATTTTCGGCAGCATACGGCAGTTCGTAGTATGTTGTTTGATTTGCGCCAAAAGCGGGTTGATCGTATTACTCACTATGCACATACCTCTTGGCAGCATCACCCTTTAGCACGTTTAACCTTGCCTGATCAGATTGATCCAGAGCAGTTATTTCGTCAGACATTTAAGCAGCATATTAAAGTGATGGCACATCTGCCTTACATGACACTAGCATCGCGTGAAAACCAAATTGCAACTTTAATCGTAGATGATTCGCAGCGGCGAGTGCTTAAAGAACTGAATACACGTTCTAAGTCTTATGAGGTTGCCAGTGAGAAAAAACGTAAAAAATGGTCTTGGGTGAACAAAATCGGGGCTATTTTATTGCATGCAGCAGCCGTATTATTGCTGGCTTGTATTTTCTTTTTTGCTGCTTGCTATATAGCTGATTTGGCAGGTGTTGGTGCTGTGTTAACAGGTTCAGAAGCAGTGATGCATGTTGCTTTGATAATTCTGCCTTTATTACTGGCAGGCTTATTGTTGATTGGATTTATTCCCAAAGGTGCTAGGAGCTTATTTTATAAGCAACTAGAGTTAGATAATACAGCAAAAATTATTAATAATTTGAAGTAGTTGAGTAAGGGCAGGGTAGGAATACCCTGCCTAAGGTAAAAGTTAAGTAGGTTTTTTACCTGAAACAGCTTTTTTGATAGCTTCCTGTAATTCGCCACTTTGAAACATTTCCAAAGTAATATCGCAACCACCTATTAGATCACCACCTATATAGATTTGCGGAAACGTTGGCCAGTCTGCATAACGAGGCAAATTTTGAAAAATTTCAGGATCACTTAAAACGTTTACATAAGCAAATTCTTCACCACACTGCATCAAAGCCTGTGAAGCACGGCTAGAAAAACCGCACTGAGGCATTTGTGGAGTGCCTTTCATAAAGATAATGATCGGGTTGTTTTTTACTGCGTCATCAATACGTTCTAGTACGTCCATTGTTATAACCTCTCGTGGATATTTACAACTCATTGTACCTAGGTCTGATCAGTAAGTGTAATTCTAGTTTTACCAGTTAAAATTATTCTTATAATTTATGTTATGTAAAATTTATAAAAAATAATCTATACCAAAGAACTGAAGAACCCCCAAATAAAACTTACAAAAGCAAAAGGGGGAGAGCTGCCTGTGTCTGCCACAGTTCTAAATCTTAGCGGTATGCTTTTAGTGGGATGACTTGCCCCAGGTCACGGTAATTTCTTGGAACTGTTTTAAGTTTTCAATCCGTTGCTTCAGCTCTTGCTTAAGGCTGTGAATCTGTAAGGTACTACCTCTTAATTCATGGCTCAGTTGCAAAGTAAAGAGGGAAGAACGCACCATTTCCACAGAATAACGATTACCATCTGGGTCGACTAAATAGTATTCCCAGAAGTACCAGCTCTGCCATTCTTTAGGTAACTTTAATATACGCATAATGCATATTATGTAAAATAATACATAAACTTAAATTACCTAAACTCCTATCTTTGACAGGAGCACTTGCATGATGGCTGGATAGTCGACGGTGACTTTCTTTTAGACCCCACTGGTAATCATTATCATCGTGATGAGATCAGAGCTATTTTCTTTGATCGTCAGTTAATCCGTGAGCTAAGAGAGGCTCAAGCCTTAAAGTTTATTCTCTCAAGCAAGAGCTAGAGCGCAAACTAGTACTGATGCAAACGCCGGTTATAATTATTCATTTGCGGACTCCCCTTTTGTTAGTTTGGGGGAGTTGTTCGGTTTTTATTGGTGGTTTTGAATTGCTTAATAATTTTACATAACAAAATATATATGTATGAAAGACTGCTTATTCAGCAAGTTAGAAAGGTTTCCTATCAGTTGCCCAGAAGCTTTAATAAACGTCTGCTAGACAAAAAACGCTGGGCCAGCAGCACTAAAAGAATTGGCGCTGGCGCTGATTCCTTTTTTTAATTTTTTTAAGCAGTTCACGACCACGAGCTGTTAAACGTCGTTTTCTGGAAAGCCTACTAAGGACAAAACACCGGTGACTTGACCAAGGCAAGCCCCTGCCCTTTTTTAATGGCAATTAAGGTATATGAATTAGCGGTAATAGAGACACAGGCACACGAATCAATTCCGCCGCCCTTCGCTGCTCTTCCTAACGTCGTCGCAACTCGGGAGGGATTCGGGGAGCTTTTAAATTGTATTTCAATGTGTATGCAGTGTAACTACACTTTAGGGACGATGAGTTTTATTAAAAGCAGGTGTAAATGATGAGTGTTTCTTACAATATTCGGTTAGATGAAGATTTAAAGAATGAAGCGTTTGAGGTGTTTAAGAGTTATGGGATCAGTCCAGCTCAAGCAATTAAGCTATTTTTGAAGATGACGGCAGAGACAAAGACGATTCCGCTGGATTTTAAGTACCAAGCGAATGCCATTACCTTAGAAGCAGTAAATAAAGAAGTTGAGAGAGGATCATCGTGCCGGTGAAATTTTTTTAACATAACATAAAATGTAAGAATAATAAATTATTCTTGATCTTTAGTGAAAGAAGCCTTACCTCTTTCACTTTATCTAATTATTTTTTATTTTGTTTAGCTAAATCAATGACCGACTCAAACCCTGACGAATATAATCTATACTAGTTTGAATCGCTTCGGCAGGATTCGATAGTTTGTGGACTTCCCCTGAGAATAATTCAAACGAGAAATAGCCTTTATATCCTTGTTTTAACAGGGTGTTAATCTGCTCAATATTGCCTAATTTGTCATTGCTATCCACGAAGACACGGTGCGGGTCACGCATTTCAGACACTGGCACCCCCTGATCCGCCACGCCAGAAATATGCACTAGGCCGGTTAATTCGGGGAAAAACTGCCCTTCTCCAGCCAAGTGATGATGGAAAGTATCATGCACCATGCGGAAGGTATTCAAACCATCCACAGCTTTGATCGCATCGACGACTTCTTTTTTGGAGCGCTGTGAACAAATTTCAAAACCCAAAGGTTCAACTAAACCAATCAAACCACGCGACGCCAAAATTGGTTTTAAAGCGCCTAAAGCCGTGCGTAAATTAGCTTCGCGTTGACCATCGGCTTTACCTGAACCGTCATTCACTGGCACTAAGACTAAGGCTTCAGAGCCGCAAGCTTGTGCATAATCGGCTAATTCAATCGCTTCTTGCTGACGCTCAGGTGTCCACTCATTGAAGCGTTGCAGTGCATTGATTGACACGATTTTCACACCCGCTTCTTGCGCCAGTTGCTTCACTTGCTCAGCGGGTGTGCCATCAATAATTGCGTTATTGCGCAGGTCATTACGAATTTCGACCGCATCAATCCCCAGACTTTTGCTGAGGGCAAAAAAGTCTTGCACGGATAAATTCGGGGTGGTCATGTGATTTAAAGAAAACTGTGGTTGAGCGGCGCTCATAAACTCTCTCCTCATTAGTTGATGCTGGAGATTTAGCACGTTTTCCGGCTCAAGGGTCAATACACCCACCCTCATTTACTCGCAATTTTTGCAAGTCTTATATAGCGAAAATGATGTGAAAAATTGCAATTAGAGATTTTCTGAAGTATAAATCTCGAAGGCTAATAAACTTTGACTTGAAGGTACTTGCCCTTCTAGAGCACTCACCATTTGTGTGAATAAAGTTTGCGCCAAATCAACCAAGGGCGTAGAAATCACCATCGTGATGGTTTCATCCAGCAGTGCATCACGTGAATCGACAGTCAACTCATTACATACCACAATCAATTGTCCGCTTTTCTTTTCCTCACGCAAGGCTGTGATCGCGCCCTCCATGCCGCCACCTGCAACATAAAAGCCCACTAAATCAGGATAATAAGCCAGCAAATCCAAAGTAGCTTCATGGGTGAGAGTGAGTTCTTCGAGGTTTAAAAGGGTATCAATCACCTCAAATTCTGGTGCATGTTCGCGGAAATAAGTGCGAAACCCTAGTTCGCGCATTTCATGCCCTAAAAAGCGATGGCTACCCACAAATAAGGCTACTTTGCCGCTGGTTTTCTTAGTCATTTTGCTAATCAACCAAGCCGCTAAACGCCCTGCTTTACGATTATCCACCCCTACATAACCCGCCCGTGAGCCATAGGCCATATCTGAAAGCAAACTAAAAACAGGTACTCCCCGCAAGCGTAATTCCTCGACCACTGCGGTAATACTGGCATGATCGATGGTAGCAATCGCTACTGCTTGTACGCGCTGGCCAAGCGCACGTAAGCGCAGAGCAACTTGCGAAGGTACTTGGGAGTCGAGGAACTCAATATCAACAATTAAGCGGCATTGGGTTTGTAATTGCGCTTGTTGCTCTAGGGTGCGGGCTAAGGCTTGATAGAAAGTTTGGTGTGGACGCTGCAAGAGAATGCCGACACGATACAAAGGCAAGTCATGTTGTAAACGCGCACCGATCACATTGGCGGCATGATAGCCAATGCTAGTTGCAGCCTCATAGACACGTTTAGCAGTCACATCGCGCACCGCATGACGTTTATTCATCACACGATCGACTGTTGCTACACTCACACCCGCTGCCCTTGCTACATCAGCAATTGTTATCCGCTTTGCCATGACTTTGACACCTTCGTATCATTTTTTCATAAGTTCAATGATAGGAAATGCAATGAAATACTGCAAGCACTTGCATTAACTATTCGCTTTGATAGATAGTGCTCCCATGCAGTTGAACTGCAGACTCAAATTGGAGGAGATCATGCAACAACCATCACGCCTGACTGTGGCTGACTTATTAGCTCTACGTGGGGTGCGTACTTTCTCGATGTTACGCACAGAAACCAATGAAGAAGCGGCCGCCGCCCAAGCAGCAGGGATTGATCTCATTTCGATTGAAATTGAGCAGCTCGAAAACGGCCTACGCCATGTTGCTCCGACTATCTTCACTTTCCCAAGCATTAGTTATGGACGCTATCAAACCGAAGAACAGTGTTTAGCGGCAGGTTTTCGCGCCTTAAAAGTGGGTGGTGATGCAGTGTATTGTTCAGCGCGGACTCAAACTGTGCGTCGTCTTGCCGAAGAAGGTATTCCAGTCTGTGGTCATGTTGGCTTAATCCCCTCCAAAGCAACTTGGACAGGTGGCTTTAAAGCCGTTGGCAAGACTTTAGATAGTGCGAAAAAGATTTGGGAAGACATTGTAGCCTTGCAAGATGCGGGCGCTTTTGCTGCTGAAATTGAAGTCGTGCCAGAAGCAATTGCTGAAGCCGTCAAACAACGCAGCTCTTTATTTTTATTAGGCATGGGTGCTGGTAGTGGTGCACATGCACAGTATTTATTTTCGGAAGATGTCTTAGGTTCTAACACTGGACATATTCCACGCCACGCGAAGATTTATGCCAATTTTGCTACCAAACTCGCGCAACTCCAGCAAGAGCGTATCGAAGTCTATAAGCAATTTGCTACCGATGTTGCTCAAGGCATTTATCCCGCAACCGAACACAAAGTAGCGTCTAACTCGGAACTTGCCCAGGCATTTAACGAATGGTTAGATCATAACTCACATTAAGAGCTTTTAGGAGGCTGTAATGTCTGTTCAAGGACGCGATTATTCCCTCACCGGACCTGAAAATGCCCGCGCTGTTGAACGCGGTTTGGCGAATGCCACTTGGTATAAAACCGATATTCCGCGCAAACAAATGAAAGAGTTAATGCAGCGCTCGGACGGCCCTGCCACTCGCGATACGGCTCTGTGGTTGGGTCTAATGGTTTTGTTTGCCGGTCTTGGCATTGCATTTTGGGGTAGCTGGTGGGCTGTGCCTTTTTTCTTAGCTTACGGCGTATTATATGGTTCAGGTGGCGATAGTCGTTGGCATGAATGCAGTCATGGCACCGCTTTTAAAACCCCTTGGAAAAATGATGTAGTCTACCAAATCGCTTGCTTTATGATGATGCGTAACCCGGTAACTTGGAAATGGAGTCACTCGCGCCATCATACCGACACCATAATTGTTGGGCGTGATATTGAGATTTCTGCTAAGCGCCCACCCAATATTCCCGTGATGCTCTTGAATATCTTTGGCGTAGTGGATGTGTATAACGCACTGAAAACCATGTTGATTAATGCCACTGGGCAAATGCGCGCCGAAGATAAAGATTATATTCCTGAAAGCGAATGGCCAAAGGTGTATCAAGTGGCACGCATTTGGACAGCAATTTATGCAGTGACAATTGTGGCCAGCATCATTTTTGGTTCTTGGTTGCCATTAGTGTTGATTGGTCTGCCACGCATTTACGGTGCTTGGCATCATATTTTAACAGGGCTAATTCAACATGCGGGTTTGGCGGAAGATACCCTCGATCATCGCCTAAATAGCCGTACTTGCTATATGAATCCAATCAGCCAGTTTATTTACTGGAATATGAATTATCACCTTGAGCATCATATGTTCCCGATGGTGCCTTATCATCGGTTACCGGAATTGCATGAAGCGATGAAAAAGGATAGCCCAGCGCCCTATCCGAATATGCTTACAGCTTATCAAGAAATCATTCCGGCTTTAAAACGCCAGCTCAGTGACCCAAGTTATTTTGTGCACCGCAACTTGCCCTCTAGTGCTGAGCCGACTATTAATAGCAAGCACTTAGCCAACGCCTAAACCGAAGGAGCCATTATGAGTAACTGGATTGAAGTATGTGCGGCAGATGAGATTGATGAAGAGGATGTAGTGCGCTTTGATCATGGCGGACAAACCTTTGCGATTTATCGTAGCCCCGAGGATAAGTATTTCGCCACTGACGGCTTGTGCACCCATGAGAAAATCCATCTCGCCGATGGTTTGGTGATGAATGATATTATTGAATGCCCCAAGCACAATGGGCGTTTTAACTATAAAACCGGCGCAGCTTTAGGGGCACCCGTCTGCGTGAATTTAAAAACCTATCCAGTGAAAGTAGAAAACGCTACAGTCTATATTCAACTGTAAGGCTTAACGAGGAGAGGAGAGATGAGCGAGTCCATTGTGATCGTTGGGGCGGGTGAATGTGGTACACGCGCAGCGTTTGCCTTACGTGAACAAGGTTTTGCGGGGGAAGTGATCTTAATTAGTGAAGAACAGCATCTCCCCTACGAGCGCCCTCCACTCTCCAAACAAGCCATGCTTGAGCCTTCACCTACCCCTAAATATATCGCCTCAGCTACTCAATTCGACGCAGCTAAAATTAGCTTACAACTTGGGCATAAAGTTACTGCCATTAATCGCACAGAACAGCAAGTGACTATGGCAAATGGCAACACTAAAACCATTCCGTATAGCAAATTGCTACTCACCACAGGTTCTAGCCCCCGCAGTTTACCGCTGTTTACCCAAATCGGCATTGATTGCAGCTATTTACGCACTGTGGGCGACGCAGAAAAAATTCGTACTGCCCTCCAGACCATTAAGCATGTGGTAATTATTGGCGGCGGTTTAATTGGCTTGGAGCTGGCAGCAAGTGCGCGTCATTTAGGTGTGGACGTCACTGTGCTGGAAGCAGACAGTCGTGTATTGCGGCGTGCAGTTCCTGCGAGTATTGCTGAAGTGATTGTAAAGCGTCATCAAGCGGCGGGTGTGACGATTATCTGTAATGCAGCCATTCAGCGTGTGAGCCAAGATGCTAAGCAGATTAATTTTGTCCTAAGTAGTGGCGCACAGATTACTGCTGAACTGGTGGTGGTAGGCATTGGTGCAGTCCCTAATACGCAATTAGCTGAACAAGCTGGACTTGAAGTCAAAAACGGTATCGTAGTGAATGCACATTTACAAACCTCTGACCCGCATATTTATGCAGCAGGTGATTGTTGTGCTTTTCCGCACGCTGCCACCGGCCAAATCATGCGCTTAGAAACTTGGCGCAATGCTCAACAGCAAGGCAATCTCGCCGCAAGCAATTTACTCGGTGCCCAAACGCCCCATACGGCTATACCTTGGTTCTGGTCAGATCAATATGAACTAGGCTTGCAAGTCACAGGTTTAGCCTCACCAGACAATCAGCGCGTGGTACGTCCTTTGAGTGAGAATTCATTTATTGAATTTGAATTTGATCCTGATGGCAAGCTTGTAGCTGCTGCCGGAATTGGCATTTCGACTGCAGTAGCGAAAGATATTCGCATGGCGGAAATGCTAATTGGTAAGGGTGCGGTGATTGAACCTAGTTTATTGATCGACCCAGCGGTGAGTTTGAAAAAACTACTGAAATAATTAAGTTTTCCACTCGCGTAATACAATATGGGTGATCACTTGCTTCACTGCAGGAATTACATCAATTTTTTCGCGTAATTGTTCAACTTTAGCTAAAGAACCCGCCTCCGCCTTGATCAACATATCTAAATCGCCACTAATTCCATAGCACTCCCTTACACCTGCGAGTGCCATGACTTGCTCAACAATGCCCACACAAAACCCTGTGTGGCGCACTTCAAACCAAACATGAATTTGTTGCTGCTCAGGCGGGCGTAAGATGACCTGATAGCCTTGAATGGTACCGCTTTCCTCTAAGCGTTTAATGCGCTCTGATACGGCTGAACGTGACAAATTTACTTGTGTAGCAATATTAGAAACGCTCTGACGCGCATTGTGTTGTAAAGCTTGCAAAATCTTTTGGTCAAAATCATCCATGTAGGCACACTTTAAAAATTAAAAGACGATCATTCATGCACACTTAAGGCTATAAAAAGCCCGAAACCACGGTGAGAGCCGACAGTCTGTAAGCTAGAACTCACTTAAACTAGCTTTTTTTCTAGAAGGCTATCGGGATGACAAGCTTAAATCCGACGATTACACGCTGGCAAGGGATAGGCTTAGTGACTACTACCTTATTAGGCACAGGTGTTTTTATCTTACCGCAATTGACTTTAACACTAGCCGGTAGTTGGGCAACGTGGGCGTGGTTACTACTAACACTCGCAATTTTACCTTTAGCTTTAGTCTTTGCAGAATTGGGCAAACATTTTCCCAGTGCTGCTGGCCCAGCGTTTTTTGTCCAGCAGGCATTTGGTAAGACCTCAGGGCAACTGATTGGTCTATTATTTTTATGCATCGTGCCAGTCGGTGCACCTGCAGCTTTGATGATTACCTTTGAATTTCTAAAGCCACTCATTACTCTCACCCCTTTACAAGCATTGCTCGGACAGCTTTTGGCTTTCGCTTTATTATTCGTCTTAAATTGGCGTGGCATGCAATTATCCGGGCGGATGCAATTAGGTTTAACTTTGGCGATTGTCGCAGTTCTGGTGAGCTTAGTGTTTGCCTTTATTTGGCAAACACCCTCGCCTAAAACAGAGCTACCTAAAGGTACAGGTAGCGGTGTTTTGCAAGCGATGAGTTTAGCTTTATGGAGTTTTGTAGGAGTTGAAGCGGTCACACATTTATCAGCTGAATTCAAACAACCCAAAAAGGATTTCGTACCAGCGGTTTTGGGCGGTACGGTATTAGTGGGTTGTATTTATGTGAGTTGTACTTTGATTAGTGCACTCGATGCCGAAGCCCCGCTGGCCATGGTGGGGGCTTATACAAACTTATTGCATAGTGAGAGTGGGTCTTGGGTGATTGGTCTGTTAGGTGTGGCCAGTGGTTTAGCAACCGTCAATGTCTATATGGCAAGCTTCGCCCGCTTGGCTTGGTCTTTAAGTCAAGATGGTATCTTGCCAAAAGCTTTGCAGCCTTTAAATGAGCATCGTGTACCTAGTATGGCTTTAGCAATTGTATTAGTGGTTGCAAGCTTAGGCTTAATTCTGACCTATCGCTTAGGTGAAAACTTTGAAGTTTTAATCCTCTGGGCAAATGGTGTGTTTATCTTAGTGTATACCGCATCCATGCTGGCGGCTTGGCGCTTAGTCGAACCTAAATTTCGAGCTGCCATTTTACTTGCCTTAGTTGTTTGTGCTGGGTTTGCTTGGAGTTTGGGTGCGGCTTTACTGTATGCTGCAGGTTTTGCTGCTCTCTTAGGCGCTTGGATACTCTTTAATACAAAAATTAAGCTATCCACTTCGAGTTAAATCTTAGTACTCTACAGCTTGTTTTTATTAGGAAGCTCTCATGCCACGTTCTGCTGATGTATTACTAGGCTTAACCGCAGGCGCGCTCTTGGTGGCGATGATTAGCTTCAATAGCCAATTAGCTAAAGCCAGCACTCCCCTTTTTGCCTCATGGGCTGCGCATGCGGTTGGAACCTTAGTTTCAATTATTTTTCTTTTCAGCTTAGCCCGTTGGTTTCCACCTCCTCAAAGCGCTAAACCAGTACCGACTTGGGCTTATGCAGGTGGTCTTGCAGGCGCAATGGTAGTTGTCACAGCCACAATGGCGGTGAATAGCCCGCTCGGTTTAGCAGGCACGATTGCTTTAAGTCTGGTGGGACAAATTAGCTTCAGTCTATTAGCAGATCAATTTGGCTGGTTAGGCCTGCCGCAACGTTCACTCACACGTCACGACCTTATTAGCACTCTGCTGATTGTGAGTGGCAGTTTACTCATTATTTTCTTTCGGGTTTAAGCATGTTGCTAGGAATCTGTTTAGCCTTATTATCTGGACTCTTGATTAGCCTCAACCGCGCGGCTAATGGACAAGTGGGTCTGTCTTTGGGAGCGTTTAAAGCTTCTTACTGGAATCATATCGTCGGCTTCGCTTTTCTCACCCTAGTTTTATTATTGATCAGTGGTTTTGTCTGGGATCAAGTCACTCAAGCGCCTTGGTATGTTTATTTAGGTGGGGTACTTGGGACGTTCTTCGTGGCAATTAATAGCTATATAATTCCACGCTTGGGCATCACAAAAACCGCTTTGTTGGTGATTAGTGGGCAGATGCTGGTGGGCGTGGTGATTAGCAATCATAGTAGCTTCTTAATTTCTTTAGGCATGCAATTGCTGGGTGTGTGTCTGATTTTGGCAGGAGTATATTGGGGACAACAGCATCGCACTCAAACTCAAACTCAAACTCAAACTCAGCAAACTAAAGACAATTAGCAATCTACCGTTACTTGGCTTATGGTTTACCTCCAGTATTCATTATTTAGGAGGCCACTTTGAAACTGTTTATTTCCCCTGGTGCGTGTTCTTTATCCCCACATATCGCTTTACAAGAATCAGGCTTAGCTTTTGAAGTCGAGAAAGTGAATTTAAAAACTAAACTCACCGAAGCGGGTGTGAACTTCCCCGAGATCAACCCTAAAGGCTATGTGCCCGCTTTATTACTAGACTCTGGTGAACTCCTGACCGAAGGACCCGCAATTGTGCAATACATTGCGGATCAAGTGCCGGAAAAAAACTTAGCACCTGCGAATGGCACGATGGCACGGTATGAATTACAAGCTTGGCTGACTTATATCGGTACTGAACTACATAAATCCTTTGTACCCTTCTTCCATCATGGCAGTGACGATTGGCAAGCAGTAGCTAAAGCGAATTTAGAAGCGCGTTATGCTTATGTGAACCAACATTTAGCTGATAAAAACTATTTGCTTGGTGAAAATTTCTCGGTCGCAGATGGCTACTTATTCACCGTAACGCGCTGGTTACGGGTGAGTAAATTAGATTTAGCGGCTTGGCCACATTTAACCGCTTTCCAACAACGCATGGCTGAGCGCCCTGGCGTACATGCTGCTTTAAAAGCAGAAGGTTTAGCCTCTTAAGTGTATATCTTGGCCATGAGTTGCTTTGCTAACAGGGCAGCTCAGGCTTTCAAGCAATTTCATTGAGTTCCTTGAAAAACTCAGCGTATAATCGCGCCGCTTTTGCATTTGATTAACTTGGGTTCCCTCGCCCCCAACGACAAAAAGGTCACAATATGAGTTTATTAACTCCGACTCCCTTGCGAGTCACTTGGTTAGTGCTAGTTTCTTTTCACTTATTCATCATTGCGCTCAGCAACTACCTTGTACAAATCCCCGTTGAAATCTTTAGCGTTCACACCACTTGGGGTGCGATCACTTTTCCTTTTATTTTTCTGGCTACTGATTTAACGGTACGGATTTTTGGCTCAAGTTTGGCACGCAAAATCATCTATACAGCCATGCTACCTGCTTTACTGATTTCTTATCTGTTTTCAGTGATACAAACAGGTGGTTTAGCCGCCTTAGGACAATTTGATAGCTTTGTAGCTCGCATTGCTTTCGCGAGTTTCTTAGCTTATACCTTCGGCCAACTCTTAGATGTGTATGTGTTTAGCCGCTTACGGAGCTTGCCACAATGGTGGATTGCGCCGACTGCTTCGAATGTGATTGGCGGTTTTTTAGATACAGTGATTTTCTTTAGTGTTGCTTTCTATCAAAGCAGCGATGCCTTCATGGCAGCTAATTGGCCAGAAATTGCATCCGTCGATTATGCCATTAAGGTAGTGGTGAACTTATTGCTGTTTATACCAGTCTATGGGGTTGTGATGGCGAATTTTGCACAACGCATCACCATCAAACCAACAACAGTTTAAGCACGCGCTTAAAAACCGCAAGCCGAGCAGACCTTAAGCCGTCTGCTCTTTTAAGTAACGAATCCCAGCCTGCATTTCTTCATAGATTAGATAATCTGTCATCTGCATTCCTAGTTCACGATAAGTGTATTGAGCCTGTTGGTTATCTTTTTCGACGTATAAACGGAAACCACAGACATTACCCTGTTCAGCAGCTAAAGCTTTAACCGCTGCATATAGTTTGCGATAAATTCCTTGGCGACGCGCTTCCACCTGTATATAGACGCTTTGTATCCACCAAAATACGCCATTTCGCCAATCGCTCCATTCGGTAGTAATCATTAAAGAACCGACGACTCGACCTTCAAGCTCAGCCACTAAATAAAAGCCATAAGCGGGATTAGTCAGCAAACTGTTCACACCCGCCAAAATTAACTTTGGAATGAGTTCTTTGTGTTCGGTTTCTAAAGCCATCTTTTGATTAAACTCGGCAATCACTGCCGCATCCGCTAACACCGCTTTACGAATATTCACGTGCATACTCTGTCCTTTAAACTTTTAAACGGCGCTGATAATAGACGATAAATAAGCCGCTGCCGACTACTAAACACACGCCTAAAAGCTGACTGAAGGAGGCCACTTCTCCAAATACTAAAAAGCCAAAGAGCAGCACCCAAGGTAAAACAAAATAATTAAACGGCTGTAGCACCACCGCAGGCGTATATTTTAAAGCCTGAATCATTGAATAATGGCTTAAAATACCAAGAAGACAAAGCGCTGCCACTTTTAATCCCTGATTGAATGTAATGGGTTCCCAAACGAAGGGTAAAAACGGGGCAGTAACAGTTGCAGCCATCAAGCCGGTATAAAACAGGGAGGATTCGGCACTATCGGTGCTAGCGACATAGCGGGTTAGTAAACTATAGATCGCAAACATTACCGCACAAGCGACAGCTACCCAGCTATAGAGCGTAAAAGACACCGTACCTGGGGCGATAATCACCAACGTGCCAATGAAACCAATAAAAATTCCAAACCAGCGAATCAAACCAACCTTCTCACCTAAAAATAAAGGAGATAAAGCCGTCACCATCAACGGAAAACAGGCAAAAATACTATGCATTTGCCCCACGCCAATATGCGTGAGTGCCCAAGCGAAGAGTAAGCTTTCGAAACCTAACAGCACACCACGTAATAATTGCAAAGGCACATTATTGACTGTGACTACTTCACGTAAAGAACGCCTACGGGTCGTCCACCAGACGGCAAAAGCAAAAAAGACTAAATAACGAATACCCAAAAACTGTAGCACCGGCATACTGGTGCCAAGCACTTTGGTAGTCGTGTCTTGAATCGCAAAAATAAAAGTGGTGAAAATCATTAAGGCAATGCCTTTATTATAATCTTGCATGCCAACTGTCCTTAGTTTAAACGCAGTAGCATAAGCTTTCTAACAGCTTTAACCAATGACGGCCGCGCTTTTATGAACTACTAATTAACCATTCAGGTCAAAATTCCTAAGCCAGCGGATGAAAAAAAGTAGCTTGTTGCATTGCAGCATTTTCTCTAGAATTTCTCGCATAAATTAATGAGTAAAACTCACAAATACATTACACCTAGAGAAATAAAATGAAAGCCTTAGCTATGATCTACAGCAGTATGATCGAAAACTTCCTGAAAAATCGAACCTTACGCAATTTAAGCAAACTCAATGACAGCCAATTAGATGATATTGGTATTTCCCGCGAGTTATTAGCACAAGGCGTGAGAGCTTATCCTTGGCGCATTCTGGAAACGGGTTTACAACAACCTACTACTGGTGCTGTATTAGTCCAGTTCAAGCAAACAGCGGCGAATGATAGCTATCAGTTGCCACGGGCTGCTTAAGCTTCAGAATTGATCTCGCTGCCAAATCTGCAGCTTAACTAGATTTTCGCGTAGAATACAGCGCATGAATCTAGACCTCTTCCAGCAAATTTTAACGGTCATTGCGACTGTTACCTTAGCCTTCAGTGGAGTGCTGCAAGCAGCGCGTCATCAGATGGATTTCTTTGGTGCTCTCGTCCTAGCCTTTGTTGGCTCAGTGGGCGGGGGTACCTTACGTGATCTATTGATTGGGGCTACTCCTGTGTTTTGGGCAGTTGACCCAAGCTACCTTCAGATTATTATCCCCACCACTATCCTCTCAATTATTATCTTCCGTTTTTACACACCTCCACCTAAACTTTATCTGATTGATATTGCAGATGCTGCTGGTTTAGCCCTGTTTGCTATTTTGGGTGCGCAAAAAGCTTTGAGTTATCATTTGATTGAGCCAGTTGCAGTCATTATGGGCGTGATCACCGGAATAGCAGGCGGTATGATTCGTGATGTCCTCACTCCGACGACCCCTTTCGTCATGCGAGGTGAAATGTATGCACTAGCAGCCATTATTGGGGTGGTCGCTTATACCTTGGTGCGTAGCTATATTCCCGAGACAGCAGCGATGATCACAGGCATGGTGGTAATTTTTAGTTTAAGAATAGCTGCTATTTATTGGCAGATTAAAGTGCCGATCATTAAATTCAAAGATAAGGCTTGAAGATGAACCAGTTACTCATTTTAAGCCCCGAAGCAGCTGCCTATCAGCCACTACTCGCGCCCTATGCTCTTAATCTGCAAATTCATCTAGCCTCCAGTGCTGAATCTTTGCCCGACAATATGAGTGAGATTAATCTAGTCATAGGTGATCCGCCCTTATTAGCTCCCCTCCTCGAACGCTTGCCCAAACTGACTTGGGTACAATCGACTTTTGCAGGGGTGAATGCTTTATGCCAGCCAGAATTACGTAGTGATTATTTGCTAACCAACCTCAAAGGCGTATTTGGCCCTTTGATGAGTGAATATGTGTTTGCTTACATCTTGGCTTTGGAACGCGGCCTACTACGTGCTCATCAACAGCAAATTCAGCAAGTTTGGCAGCCCTTTCCTTATAGAAGTTTAGCGGGCGTAAAAATTGGGATTGCTGGTTTAGGTGATATTGGCCAACATCTCGCCAGTACCGCTAAGCATTTTTCGATGTATGTGAAAGGCTTAAAGACTAGCAGTGCTGTAGTACCAAAGGTAGATGAGCTTTATACACTGCCAGAACTAGCAACATTTTTGCGGGATTTAGATTATTTAGTAATTACCTTACCCGCCACAGCACGCACCTACCATCTGTTTAATGCGGCTGCCTTAGCACAGTTAAAACCTGAAACAGTCTTAATTAATGTCGGGCGTGGTAGCGTTGTTGATCAAGTAGCCTTGACGCAAAGTTTAAAGGCTAAACAATTGCGAGCTGCCGTTTTGGATGTATTTGCGGAAGAGCCTTTAGCAGCAACTGATCCTTTGTGGTCTTTAGATAATGTCTATCTCACCCCTCACCAAGCTGCGGTTTCATTTCCAATAGACGTGGTAAAAATCTTTGTACACAACTACCAACGTTTTCAACAAGGGCAAACTTTAGACTATCTGATTGATTTTCAAAAGGGCTATTAAGCTCTGTAAAACCGCTTCTTAAACGATCACAAGAAGCGGTATCGGTCTTACTTATTAGTATTGCAGTTGCACATCCATTTGCTGGTATTTCGGGGCAAACTTTGGCTTAACATGGCTGGTGTTCATCCCTGGCTGGCAGGAATAATGGTGATTATGCATCACACCACCATTAGGATGGCTATGCGTAATAGAGCGGGTGCACTCATTAGCTGGGTGTGTATGGCTAACACTAAGATTTCGGGTATTCGGGCGGGTCTGGCGGGGCACGCGTTGCTGGCGAGTTTGCCGGTTAGCCCGATTTGAGACGGTTTGCTGTGCAGCTGGTTTTAAGAAACGCTGATTCACCCAACCACTTTGCCCCGCCCAACTGACCTCAATCCAGTTGCCTTGCTTATTGCCTGTAGCAACGACCGTTTGCCCATTATGCGGAATACTGCCAATGACATCACTATTTGAATCAGGGCTGGCGCGCATATTCAAGGCATCATTGCTGCTGACGTTTACCACTTGCATGAACTGAGTAGCCGCCTGAGCCGATACTACTCCTGCTAAAGCCATTACCGATGCTAAAGCAACCGTGCGTAGGGTTTGACGTAGTTTCATTAAGAATCCTTCCTTATATCGTTAGATTAGACACTCAGCGGCCAAGCCGCCTCTTCAACAAGTTTAGCACTCAAATACGCTTTGGTGATTTTTCAATAAGTCACCGTCACCAAGCCGCGATCGGGAATTACTTCAAATAAGGCATAAGTCTTATCTTGATTGACCACCGTGCGAACAGACCGACTAACAGAGTTTTGTTGTACGCTCAGATTACCACTCCAAGCATCCGGCAAACGCAGTTTGACCGTTAAGGGCTGATCAAACCACGTATCATTCATTTGATCCTTGAGTTGGAAACTTACACTATTCGCTGTACGCTGCACATTAGTCAATTGAGCCGTGGCAAATTCTTGCCCATACTGTGCCACTTGCGTGAAGGGGGCTATCCAAACTTTATCTTCCACTGCCTGCAAATGCGCTAAGACCTGGCGTACTTCATTCTTTGCAGTGTCATTTGGGACATTATGGTAATGCACCACATACCAAGTGCGATAATTAGCGCTAGTGGGATTAAATACTGAATCAAAATAAGCCCAAGGGGCTTGCGGATTTAAAAAGTTACGCGATGAACTTACAGAAGGAACTTTTAAATAATCAATTTTAGCCGGACTACTTAAAGCTCCGTACACATCACGCGCTGCTAAGAAATATTTAGCGGCTTCCGCCCGACTATTTTTAGTGCGCTCACTAGTTAACGGCTCACAAGGTGAACCACGCTTATCAGTATTAATGCCAAACGGATAAGCTAAACTGCGCACTTTAGCATTCGCTAAACTACGTTCAATTTCTACTTGGGATTGACGATACTCACGGAAAGTATAGAAGAGCGCATCACACAAATGCGTTTGTCCGTGTGATTGAACATCATGGCCTTGATCTAAAGCCTTTTGCCAGTGTCCCCAATGATCGGCGGAACTCCAACCAATTTGATTAGCAATTAAAAACCAAGTCCATTTCCAGCCATACTGCTCAGACATTTCATACCAAAAGGCATGATCCTGCACATGATTGTCATCAATCGTCAGGCTAAACGCCGCCATTTTATCTTTGGCCCACATGGAAATACTCAAATCACCCACATTGGCTGGCCACTGCAAACCCGTCACGGTAAAACGCGGTGTTGTACCAGGGTCGGGTAAATTTAAGAGCTGCCCCGGCTTACTCACGGGTGGTACAGGAGGTTGAGTAAAACTGTAATCACCCACTTCGCGCTTAGACTGTGGAGAACTTTGAATAATGCTTTCTGGAGCTGCTGCACCTTCTGCTAAACGTTTGGCACGCTCATTTTCCAGATACCACAAGCTATCTGCTTGATCATAGAGTGCAGCTTGGCGATCCTCTTCTTCCAAGGTTTGCGCTAGAGTTGAGGCTTGCCCAGTTTGAGTAGCTTGGGTTGTTTGCTCATTACAGGCACTTAGACTGAGGGTTAAGGCCATGAATGAAACCTGTAAGCTTATTTTCCTTAGATTAATCATAAGACATGCTCCCTTTTTAATAATGACCCTATAAACACTAAGTGAGTTCCTCAAAAACTTTAGAAACTATAGAACCAAGGCTAAAAACACTATAATTAAAAGAACATTCACTCCAAGGGAGCTTCCTATGCTCAACCGCACGCGCTTGTTCATTAGCTATAGCCATGATTCTGAACAGCATTTGCAATTCGTACTCGAACTCGCTGAACGCTTGCTGGAAGATGGCTTTAACTGCGTTCTAGATTTTTATTTAGACGAAGCACCCGAAGAAGGCTGGCGTACCTGGTTGGAAGCAGAGCTAACCGAAGCAGATTTCGTTCTGGTAATTTGTACGCCGCATTATTTAGAGCGCTATCAAGCAAATAAACTGATTACCGCTGACACGGAAGAATTTGGTGGCTTAGTGATAACTGAAGCACTTTATAATGCCTATGCTAAACAAACTAAATTTGTGCCGATTTTGCCCGAGGGAGGCAAACTACAAGATATTATTCCGCCCTTACAAGGACAGAATGTTTTTGAGCTAATGACTGATTATTTGGGTTTACATCAGCTTTTAAAAAATCGCCCGGCTCGGCTTGCTAAGCTTGAGACACAAGCAGTTTGGACTGAACCCAACACTGCACCCCAGCTTGAATCACTCCCTCAAAAACAGCCCGTTGCTAATAAACCAAACGTTCAGAAAAATCAGCCTAGTGAACACAACCTATTTTTTTATTTATTAGCGGCGTTAGGCATTCTAATTTTAGGTACTGTCATAATATTTTTATTCTTATAAACGCTACAAACGAGAATATTTACACTTTCAAAGCTACCCAAGCACTAACGCTCTTTCACATACGGCAAACCAACCGCTTTCGGAGGGTTTGCTTTACCAATAAAGCCCGCCAATAAAATAACGGTCAGCAAATAGGGCAAAGCCTCAATTAATTGTACTGGAACCAGACCAATCCCGGGCAAAGTCACACCCTGCAAACGCACTGCGACTGCATCTAAAAAACCGAATAAGAGGCAAGCAAATAAAATTGGCCACGGCCGCCATTTCGCAAAAATCAATGCAGCTAAGGCCATAAAGCCTTGACCCGCCGTCATATCCCGAATGAATTGGGCATTTTGCGCTGTGGCTAAATAAGCTCCTGCGAAGCCACACAGAACACCTGCAATCATCACTGCACGATAACGCAAACCAGCGACCGAGATTCCTGCAGTATCTACTGCTTTAGGATTTTCACCGACCGCGCGTAAGCGCAAACCAAAGCGGGTACGATACAAAACCCACCAACTTACAGGCACTAAGGCAAAGGCGATATAAACCAAAATATTATGCCCAGATAATAGCTCGCTATAGAGCAAACCAATCCCCGGCACATCGGCTAACTGCTGAGCAAAGGGTAAGTCAATTGAGGTGAAACGCTGATCATTAGTTAAAGCAGGTGTAGAACCACCTTGATGAAACCAAGCTAAACCTAACACCATTGTTAAACCTGAGGCTAAGATATTAATGGCCACGCCACTCACCACCTGATTCCCGCGATGGGTAATGCAGGCAAAGCCATGTAGTAAGGCGAAACCGACCGAAGCGACAATCGCCATTAATAAGCCTAGCCACACTGAACCACTCACAGAGGCCACGGTTGCTGCGGCAAAAGCCCCAACTAGCATCTTACCCTCTAAGCCAATATCAACAATGCCGGAGCGCTCTGAGAATAACCCCGCTAAGGCAGCAAAGATCAAAGGCGTTGAAACCCGCAAGGTAGCATCCAGACTTAAAATCAACCAAACCCAAGCGTCCTGCATGATTAAGCCTCCCTCGCAAAACTTAATAACCAGCGCTGCAAAGGCGCTCGATACATAAACTCTAAAGCACCCGAGAACAGAATAATTAAGCCTTGAATAACCACCACTACATCACGCGTCACACTAGGAATTTCAAAGGCTAACTCAGCGCCCCCTTGATAAAGCGCGCCAAATAATAAGGCCGCAAGCATCACACCAATCGGATGATTGCGCCCCATCAAAGCCACTGCAATTCCTGCAAAACCATAGCCCGTATTGAAACCTAAGACTAAGCGATGCTGTACGCCTAAAAGCTCATTCACCGCTACAAAACCTGCTAGAGCACCTGAGATCAGCATAGCTAACATAATGATCCGTTTGGGATTAATTCCTGCGTAAATCGCTGCCTCAGGATTAGCCCCTACCGTGCGTAATTCATAACCCCAACGGGTCTTCCATAAAAAGACCCAAACCGCAACACAACAGATTAAGGCTAAAATAATGGAGATATTTAAGGGTGAGGCTGCAAACTCGATGCCGAACTGAGCCATGAAGGCTTGCCAAGTCCACAAGCTCGCACTATCTGGAAAAGCACGGCTGGCGGGCATCCCTTGACCTGCTTCAGAAAACACATTGACCAGCAAATACACCATCAAGGACGCGGCGAGGAAGTTAAACATAATCGTGGTAATAACGATATGACTCCCTCGATACGCTTGTAAGTAAGCTGGAATGGCTGCCCAAGCTGCACCAAAGGCAGCCGCCGCTAGAATCGCTAAAGGCAACAAGAATATAGGCGGCAAGAACGACCCCAAACCTAAAGCGACTAAACTCACCCCTAAGCCACCGATATAAGCCTGTCCTTCGCCCCCAATATTAAATAACCCTGCATGGAAAGCGATGGCGACTGCTAAGCCAGTGAAAATAAAATTAGTCGTGTAATAAAGCGTGTAGCCAATACCTTCCTCATAACCGAAGGCACCCTGGACTAGAATTTTTGCAGCCTCCCAAGGGTCTATACCGATCACTAAAAATAGTAAGGTGGTAAAAATAAACGCCGTGAGAATATTCAGGACTGGCAACAGGAAAATGGATAGAAACTTATTTAAGGTCGCTGCTTTCATGCAGAGTGTCCTTGTGATTCATTGGGATCTAAAGCATTAGCCATTAACAGGCCGAGAATTTGTTCATTCGCTTGTTCACGGCCTACTTCACCAGTAATTACACCACCGCACATAACCAGAATACGATCTGAGAGGGTCATAATCTCATCTAGCTCCACCGATACTAGCAAAATACCCTTACCCTCATTGCGCATATCCATAATGTGCTGATGAATAAACTCAATGGCACCAATATCGACCCCCCGGGTGGGCTGACCCACCAACAGTAGTTGCGGATCAGCGCCAATTTCGCGAGCTAAAACAATTTTTTGCTGATTCCCACCTGAAAAATTATTCGAGCCAAGGAAAGGATCACGGGGGCGAATATCAAATTGCTCAGCACGATCAGTGTATTCAGTGCGAATGGCTGGATCATTTAAGGTTAGACCGTGGTTATATTTATCCACCCGCTGATAACCTAAAATAGACGATTGATACGCTGCAAAGGGTAAAACTAAGCCCATCCGATGTCGATCTTCTGGGACATGTGCCATGCCTAGCTCACGCATCCGCGCCGCGTTTACGGGCTGTTTAGGTGTAATGTTTTGCCCCGCAAAACTGATTTCACCTTCACTAAAAGGAATAATGCCCGCTAGAGCTTGTAAAAGCTCACTTTGACCATTCCCAGATACCCCTGCAATTCCAACAATTTCACCAGCAGCGACTTGTAAGCTGACCTTATTAACCCGAGCAATGCCTTGTTTATCGCGTACCGTCAAGTTGCGCACTTCTAGCAATACTTGACCTGTAGATTGTTCATGCCGATCAACAGACTGGCGAACTTTGCGCCCGACCATTAATTCAGCCAGCTCAGGCATACTGGTCGCAGCGGTTTCGCGATGTGCCACCATTTGCCCTTGACGCATTACCGAAACTTGATCAGTAATCGCCATAATTTCGCGCAATTTATGCGTAATTAGCAGAATAGTTACACCATCCGCTTTTAAGGTGTGCAAAATTTTAAATAAATCATCCGCTTCTTGGGGGGTGAGTACACCCGTTGGTTCATCAAGAATTAGAATGCGTGCTTCGCGATAAAGGGTTTTGAGGATTTCAATCCGTTGCTGTACACCGACTGCTAACTGGTTCACTGGAATATCTAAAGGTACTTCCAAACCATACAGTCGACTTAATTCAGCTAAACGTTTACGGACGCGCTGTTCGCCTTCATGCAATAAAGCGCCGCCCTCTGCACCCAACATAATATTTTCTAAAGCAGTGAACTCATCCACTAACATGAAATGCTGGTGCACCATCCCAATGCCCAATGCAATCGCTTGTTTGGAATCATGGATAGTAACGGTCTGGCCTTGAATACGGATTTCACCGCTATCAGCTTGGTAAAATCCGTAGATAATGCTCATTAAGGTTGACTTGCCTGCGCCATTTTCACCGATGATGCCATGAATAGTTCCCGAGGGAACGCACAATGAAATATCTTGATTGGCTTTGACTAAACCAAAGCGTTTACTGACTCCAATCAGCTCTAAAGCGCAGGCATTCAAGGCTTAATACTCACATTTGTTATCAGTCATATAGTCATGGACTTTAATGCTGCCATCGACAATCCCTTTTTCGATTTCAGCCATTTTTTCCATATAAGGTTTGACTAAGGCCTCGTTATTTTCATCAACTGCCCAACCCACACCTTTCTCTGCAAGACCTAAAGAAACAACACCGGGTTTCCAACTGCCATCCATTTTTGCCTTAAAGGTATCATAGGCGGCATTATCGACTCGTTTGATCATCGAAGTGAGCATAGTGCCGGGCTGGAGATGATTTTGGTTGGAATCAACACCAATTGCGTATTTACCATTGTCTTTCGCTGCTTGATACACCCCAATGCCAGTGCCACCGGCTGCTGCAAAAATCACATCCGCCCCACGGTCAAATTGGGATTTAGCTAATTCACCACCTTTACTGGGATTATTCCAAGCCGCCCCAGTCGAACCGGTCATATTTTGAAAGACTTCAATATCCTTTTTAATATACTTCGCCCCCTGCTCATACCCACAAGCAAATTTACGAATTAACGCAATATCTTGACCGCCAACAAAACCCACTTTGCCAGTTTTAGAGGCCATTGCGGCTAAAGCGCCCACTAAGAATGAACCTTGCTCTTCTTTGAAGGTGACTGAGCGCACATTCGGCTGATCGACCACACTATCGATAATCGTGAAGCTGAGTTTAGGGAATTCTTTAGCCACAGCCGTTAGGGCATTCGCTTGGCTAAAACCAACAGAGATAATGGGATCAGAACCACGGCTGGCCATTTTGCGAATAGCTTGCTCGATTTGAGAGTCATTAGCAGGTTCAAATTCACGAACTTCTATTTTAGTTTCTTCAGTAAATCGCTTGGCGCCATTGGAAACGCCTTCATTAAAAGACTTATCAAACTTAGTACCGAGGTCATAAACAATGGCAGGTTTCAAATCTTCTGCACTAACAACCGTAGATAAACTGGAAACCAATAAGACTAGCAGACACTTCTTCATAGAAATTCCTCAACTGATTGAACTGTGGAATGGGTATACCCAGACAAGCATATAATATTTCTTGATAAGTCTGGAACAGCTAGCACTCGAGTTCTGTAGTTTTAATTGCAAGTGCAGTGCACAAACTTTATGCTCCCTCTTGTTCTGGACAGAAACATCCCAATCTACCTTTAAATCGAATTAAAATTTTATCCAGCTTGAACAGAGGAGTTTTCCATGGAACTTGAACGTAATGTAGGCCGTACTGACAAAAATATCCGTATTGGCATCGGTATTTTATTGATTGCTATTGGTATTTTTAAAAGCTTTGGCTTAATTCTTTTAGGCATTGTTATTTTAGCCACAGGCCTACTCAGCTTTTGCGGCCTCTATAAATTCCTCGGCATTAATACAGCCTCTAAAGCAGAGCGACAATCGGCTAAAGCCGACCTAAGTGATCGCGCTTCGGAGAACTTTAATGACTTCAAACAAGAAGCGGTTGAAACTGCACAGGAATTAAAAGAAAAAGCAGTGGATGTGGCTAAAGATGTAAAAGAAGAAGCCACCGCTAAAACTCAGGAATGGAAAGCTAATGCGAATGAAGCAGCCGCTGAACAAGCTAAAAGAACTGACCAAACTAAATCCTAACTTAAACACTAGGGATGCTGCCAAGCATCCCTAATCCAAGCTACGAACTACTCCACTAAGCCTACTAATAAAGCTGGTAAAGCTTTAGCAGCGCCTAAATAAGGCCGTAATTCAATTTTTAAATCAGGATATTGCAACTGCTTCGGTTTGACTAAAGCTGGAATATCCTCCGCGACATGCCGCCCTGCTGACAAAAAATACGGCAAGATCACAATGTCGTTAGCGCCTTGTTGCACACAGGCTTCAATCCCATCAGGAATTGAAGGTTCAGCCAACTCCAAAAAGGCACAAGTCACTGAATCAAAACTCTTCGACATACGGCCAAGTTGTGTAGCCAAGGCACGTACTTCCTCATTGGACTCAGCACGTCGGCTACCGTGGGCAATTAAAATTAAGCTTCTCATAGTTTAGACATAGCGATTGACAATATTTTCTAGCAACTCTTGTTTACCAGAGCGTGGCTGTGGATTCAGATTGTTCTCCTCTACATAAGTTGCAATCTGCTCTAAAGAACGTTCACCTTGCAACATCGCTTGTGCCTCTGCAGCACTCCAAGCTGCATAACGCTGCTCTAAAGGCTGCGATAAAGCTTTATCTTCCCATAGTTTAGCGGCTGATTTTAAAGCTCTTGCACAGGTATCCATCCCGCCGATATGCCCAATCAATAAATCCTCAGGGTCAAGGGATTGACGGCGCAATTTGGAGTCAAAATTCGTGCCACCTGTTTTAAATCCTCCGCCTTGCAGGATATAGTAATAAGCCAAAGCCATTTCAGGAACATTATTCGGGAATTGATCCGTGTCCCAGCCGGATTGGTAGTCGTTACGGTTCGCATCAATCGAGCCAAAAATATCCAATGCATTGGCTAAAGCGACTTCATGCTCGAAGGTATGCCCTGCTAATACCGCATGCCCGACTTCAATATTGACTTTAACTTCCTGCTCTAAACCATAACGCTTTAAGAAACCATACACCGTAGCTACATCAAAATCGTACTGGTGCTTACTAGGTTCTTGAGGCTTAGGTTCAATGAGAATGGTGCCAGTGAAACCTAGTTTATGCTTGTGCTCTACCACCAAGTTTAGGAAGCGTCCATATTGATCTAACTCACGGCGTAAGTCGGTGTTGAGTAAAGTTTCATAACCTTCGCGCCCACCCCAAAGCACGTAATTTGCGCCCTTCAGTTGATGTGTCACATCCATGCAATGCTTTACAGTCGCTGCTGCATAAGCAAATACATTCGGATCAGGATTGGTCGAAGCTCCTGCCATAAAGCGGCGTTGAGAGAATAGATTCGCCGTGCCCCACAACAAGCCAACGCCGGTTTCCTCCATTTTTTGCTGGAAATAATCCGCCATCGCATGCAAACGATAAGCACTTTCCGCAAAGGTTTCACCTTCAGGGCGTACATCCAAATCGTGGAAAGAGAAATACGGAACACCAAGTAGGCTAAACATTTCAAAGGCTACATCCGCCTTCATTTTAGCCATACTCATGCCTTCGCCAAACCAAGGACGCTCAAAAGTAGCGCCACCAAAAGGATCATTTCCCTGCCAACAGAAGGTATGCCAATAGCACACCGCCATGCGCAGATGCTCCTCCATACGCTTCCCTAGCACTAACTCATCTGGATTATAAAAACGATACGCTAATGGATTACGACTTTCCGCGCCTTCATAAGCAATCGGGGAAATATTACCAAAGAAACCTGTGCTCATAGTGATGCTCCCTTAATGGCAGGGTATAGTTGTTGATAACGCTGATAAGCCTCGCTAAAGGCTTGAATATAGTCTGTTTCTGGCTCAATCGTTTGTGCCACTTTAGGGGCAGTTAACACCTCTAGCGGCTTCGCTTGGGTGGCAGCAATTAACGCTAAACGTGCTGCACCAAAGGCAGCACCGAAATCGCCTTCGGCGGGCAAATCAATCGGTAAATTTAAAGTTGTGGCTAAAACCTTCAACCAATAATGTGAACGTGAGCCACCACCCACTGCCGTAACACGCTCTAACTGCGTGCCTGCAGCCTTGAGTGCCTTGAGATTATCATGTATCGCAAAGCTTACGCCTTCCAATACCGCTTGAGTTAAATCCTGTTGCTGATCCGTGTGGCTTAAGCCAATAAAAGCACCACGCACTTTGGCATCATTGTGCGGAGTCCGTTCACCGGATAAATAGGGTAAGAAACACACCTGACTAGGCGCTTTCAACTGTTCGCCTAAGGCTTGAGTGAGTGCTGCAGGGGATTGATGCACAATCTGCGCATACCAATTTAAAGAATCGGTGGCGGATAAAATCACCCCCATTTGATGCCAAGTATGCGGAATGGCATGGCAGAAGGTATGCACTGCACTGGCTGGATTCGGTAAATAGCTGGCCGTTGCTGCAAATAACACACCTGAAGTACCTAAAGATACAAAGGCGCTACCAGCAGCGACCGTTCCCATGCCACAAGCAGCAGCGGCATTATCACCCGCACCACCGGCCACGATGACGCGCTGTTTAATCCCCCAACGCTCGGCTAAATGTGGATGCAAATAACCACTAATCTCCGTACCTTCAATTGCTTTCGGCATCTGCTCAAGGCGCATACCACTAGCAGCTAGTAACTCGGGGGACCATGCGCGCTTAGCTACATCAAGCCACGCAGTACCCGCCGCATCAGACATATCAGAAGCATATTCACCCGTTAACCACCAGCGTACATAGTCTTTTGGCAATAGCACTTTATGTACTTGGGTAAAAATAGCCGGTTCGTGTTTTTGTACCCAAACTAGCTTAGGGGCAGTAAACCCTGGAAAAACGATATTGCCAGACAACGCTCGGAAAATAGGTTTAGCGTCTAATTCAGCCGCTTCGAGATAACTGCGGATGTCATTCCAGAGGATACAAGGGCGTAAAACTTGATTTTGTGCATCGAGCAACGTTGCACCATGCATATGCCCGGATAAAGCTAAGCCTTGTACATCAGCCATTTCCTGTGGATGGGCTTGCTGTAAAGCTTGTAAGGCTTGATCGATGGCAGTCAGCCAATCGGTAGGATGCTGCTCAGACCAGCCCGGATGAGGGCGAAAGACCTCGAGTGCTTGACTGCTGGAGCCGAGAATCTGTTGCTGCTCATTCATTAATATCGCTTTGACACTGGATGTCCCTAAATCGATTCCCAGCAAATGCATGCTTACTCTCCTGCGCAAATTTGGCTAACGGTATAGTTTGATTGTGTCTTAGTCGAGATAGATTGGGCAAGAGTCTGTCATAAAACCTTGAAACCGCGCTAAACTAGGGTTATTCAAAAACCATTGGTAAGATTTTTACCACATTTTAATCGGGGGAGAACCTTGTGATGAAACGGACTTTAGTACTAGCAGCTTCTGGATTAATGATCTTCGTTACCAATAGCCAGGCTGCCAATACCACCGTCACTGCTACCACTAATGCTGCACCCACTAGTAGTGCACCTGTGACTATAAATGCAGGTGCTGCACCCGCCGCTGCCGCCAGTCGTGTATATGCCGTCTCCAAAGTCGCGCCCGATGATGGGCTAAATATGCGCACTCAACCCGGAACAGGTGGTAGTGTAGTTGCAGTCTTACCCGCGAATGCCAAAGGCTTAGTGGCATTGGGTCAAGAGAAAAAAGATGGCAACTCGGTTTGGGTTAAAATCGCGTGGGCGGGTCAGCAAGGCTGGGTGAATAAATATTATTTGCGCGAAGATGTAGACACAGTGGACTACAATCCAGCCAAACCTAAGCCTGTGGTTAAACCTGAAGTGGTGATGCAGTGCGGAGGTACAGAGCCTTTCTGGAGTATGAGTGTGAGTGAGCGCGAGATGAAGGTGAATATTATGGGCGGTGCACAATTTACCGTGCCTGTGAGTATGCGCCAACAATCTGCGAATAGTACGACCATTGCTGTGGTAGCAGGTGCACGCGGTAATGCGTCAACCACTGCCTTTTTAGAGAAAGTTGAAGATTGTAGTGATGGTATGTCGGATAAAAACTATCCTTACACAGTCACTGCCGTATTAAATGGCCAGAAAGTGATGTCTGGCTGTTGTTCTTTAGTGACTGTTTCCAAATAAGACTTTAATTGCATGCTCAATCAAAACAACAAGCCTAGTTTATTATGTATTGCCCATCGCGGTGCGATGGGCCATGCCCCCGAAAATACTATAGCCTCCATTCGTAAAGCACTAGAGCTTGGTGCACCTTGCATTGAAATCGACGTGTATTGCGTGCATGGCAATTTGCTGGTGATTCACGACGAACGCTTAGAGCGCACCACTAATGGCAAAGGTAAATTAAGCGAGCATGATTTTGGCTATTTACGCTCCCTCGATGCCGGTCAAGGTGAGCGTATTCCCACCCTTGCCGAAGTGTGTGGCGAAATTGATGGCAAAGCCTGCCTAAATATTGAATTGAAGGGCAGCAATGTCGCGGCGGATGTGGTGTATTTCATTCAAACCATGCTTCACCCTGAGATTAGTAGCTGGCGGCGTGAACAACTTCTGATTTCTTCTTTTGATCACCGTGCACTACAACAAGTACGGCGCTTAGATCCTAGCTTAAATATTGCTGCTTTAGGTTACTCGATTCCAGTCGACCATGCCCAGTTTGCAGAAGATTTAGGTGCGATTGCCGTGAACCCCTCGTTAGAGCTGGTTGATCAAGACTATGTGGAGGATGCACATGCGCGTGGTTTGAAAGTGTATGTCTATACCGTCAATGATCCTGAGGATATTCAAGCAATGGTTGACTTAGGCGTGGATGGGATATTCACCAACTATCCTGAGCGGGTGTTAGAGCATTATGCTCAACCGGATATGAGTAAAGGCTGGGCGAGCTAACTCGCCCAAAGTAAGCTATTGACTAGCTTCGCTGCGGCTGCCCTACCCGCTGGCGGCTTTGATATTCAGGGTCAATATAAACCTCTACCCCCGCAGCTGGCAGCATCCCTTTGCCTTTAATCAAATCAGCAGCACGTTCGGCCAACATAATCGTGGGTGAGTTCAGATTGCCATTGGTAATGGTTGGGAAAATCGAGGAGTCCACCACGCGCAAACCCTGTACACCTTGCACCCGCGTATCAGGATCAACCACTGCTAAAGCATCCGTGCCCATGCGACAAGCACAGGAGGGATGATAAGCACTCTCGGTATGAGCGCGCACGAAAGCATCAATTTCTTCATCAGTCTGCACTGTTTCGCCCGGTTGGATTTCAGAATCACGATAAGGGTCAAAAGCAGGCTGCCCAATAATATTGCGAGTTAAGCGCACGCAGGCACGGAAGCCTTCAATATCATCTTGGTGTTGCAGGTAGTTAAACAGAATGGAAGGTGCTTCACGCACATCCGCTTTACGAATTTGGATACGTCCACGGCTTTTAGGTTTATTGTGGCCGACATGCACTTGGAAGCCATGTCCATCAAAGGCTGAGCGCCCGTCATAGCGCATCGCAGCAGGCAAGAAATGGTATTGAATATCCGGCCACTCCATTCCCGGTTTAGAGCGAATGAAGGCGCAAGATTCGAAATGATTCGTCGCCCCCAAACCATCGCGCTTCAGTAGCCAACGCGCACCAATTAAAAACTTATGCCACGGATCAAGCTGACCATTCAGTGTAATGGGCTGCTTGCAGCGGAATTGGAAATAGAACTCTAAATGATCTTGTAAGTTTTCCCCCACTCCCTGCAAATCATGCACAACGGGTACACCCGCTGCTTGTAAAACGGCTGCAGGCCCTATACCAGACACTTGCAATAAATGGGGTGAGCCAATCGCGCCCGCCGATAAAATGACTTCAAGCTTTGCTGTAGCTTGTTGTTCTTGCCCATTTTTTAAGAAAGACACACCAACTGCACGCTTGCCTTCAAACAAAATCCGCTGTGTCATGGCATTCGTCACAACTTGTAGATTCGGGCGCTTCAGAGCGGGTTTTAGATAAGCATTCGCGGTTGACCAACGCAGACCATTTTTAACCGTCATATGCATCGGGCCAAAGCCTTCTTGTTGCTGACCATTGTAATCTTTGGTGGGCAAGTAGCCTGCTTGTACGCCTGCCTCAATAAAAGTGCGGTACAAGGGGTTTTGCATTTGATTGCCATTATTGACTGAAAGCGGTCCACCTTGAGCGCGGTAAGCATCGCTTCCAAATGCCCAATCATCGGCTTTACGAAAATAGGGCAAGCAGTGCTGATAATCCCAATCAGTAGCACCCTGCTCAGCCCATTCATCGAAATCACGCGCATGCCCACGCACATAGACCATGCCATTAATAGATGACGAACCACCTAGCACTTTGCCACGTGGACAATGCATTTTTCGGTTATTCAAATAAGGTTCAGGCTCAGTATGAAACTGCCATGCGAATTTTTCAGTATTCATTGGAATCGACAGCGCCGTGGGCATTTGAATAAACAGATTGCGATCACTACCACCATATTCCAGTAATAAGACCCGCTTAGAGGGATCTTCACTCAAGCGATTGGCTAACACGCAGCCCGCTGATCCTGCACCAATGATGATGTAATCGGCTTCCATAGTCTCTCCACTGTGGTCAATCAAATGATGTTTGCGAGTCTACTCGCGTGCTTCAGGAAGAGCTAGCAGGGTCAGATGAAGATTTTTTTGACCACTAAGCAAAAAAAGCTGGAAATTACTCAAAGTTTTTATTAGTCTTAGCGGCCTTGGAGAGCTGGCTGAGCGGTCGAAAGCGGCGGTCTTGAAAACCGTTGAAGGAAAACCTTCCGGGGGTTCGAATCCCTCGCTCTCCGCCATTACACTGTACTGTAGTGTTTTACAGTATCCAAAAAGCCCTTATAAGTAGCCACTTGTAAGGGCTTTTTTGTTTCTACGTGTCCTATAGTGTCTTAGGGTATCCGCGAAAAATGTTTGTATTACTGTTTGTACTGTCACTAAACACTAGACAGGATACAAACATTTATGAAACGCAAACTCACCGATTCATTCATCAAAAAAAGTGCCCTTCCTCATACAACAGGTTCCCCCTGTAACTATAGCGATGGTGGCGGCTTGTACTTGCATGTCAAACCTACTGGGAAATATTGGCGCTATAACTACCGCTACAGTGGCAAAATGAAAACGCTCTCTTTAGGCGCTTACCCAGAAGTTTCCTTAAAACTAGCCAGAGAACGCCACGAGGAAGCACGTGAATTATTAGTGAGGGACATAGACCCTATTGAGTTTAAGAAAGCTTCTAAAACACAACAATCAGGCCAGACCGCTAATAGCCTTGAAAGTATTTCAAGAGAATGGTTTCTCAAACATCTAAGCAGTAAATCAGCTACACACCGACAAAGAACGATTAGCTATTTAGAACGGGACGTGTTTCCGTGGCTTGGTTCCAAACCAGTTCATGAAATACGTCCGATGGACATAACGCCGGTTATTGAACGTATTCAACGCCGCGTTAAACATGACTCTCACCTCCGAGTTTTACAATCACTGGGGCAGGTTTTCCGCTATGCCATCGCAACAGGACGCGCAGAAATAGAACCTACTGCCAGCCTGAAAGGTATGTTTACTCGTAATAGTGAATTAGTCCCCTTTCCAGCCATAACCGAACCGGAAGAAGTTGGGCGCTTAATGCGTGCGATTGATAATTATTCAGGTTCATTTTTAACTCAGTGCGCTTTGAAGTTATCTGCCCTAGCAATGCTTAGACCTAGTGAATTAATTGGTGCTGAGTGGCAAGAAATAGATTTTGAAACCGCTACATGGACAGTGGAAATTAGACGCATGAAAGCCGCCCAACAAATCAAAATAGCCAATCAGCACAAGCATATTATTCCTTTGTCAAAACAGGCGATTAGCATCTTTAAAGAGCTATATCCATTAACAGGAAAAGGCTTGTATGTTTTCCCAGGTTATGGCCGCAATCAACACAAACCTATGTGTAGTGAAACAGTATCGTATGTTTTCCCAGGTTATGGCCGCAATCAACACAAACCTATGTGTAGTGAAACA
>ERZ650309.55-NODE-55-length-55938-cov-8.418696_pt1 | contig 55938 bp, 48 predicted proteins | sample MGYA00376245_ERZ650309 | MGnify/ENA primary metagenome ERZ650309 (study PRJEB26733, sample SAMN07839294) | wastewater metagenome | biome: urban; feature: wastewater treatment plant; material: waste water | place: USA: North Carolina | collected 2016-04-26 ... | reverse complement strand
CCATTTCACTTTTTGATCAAATAACTCGAGCCGTTTTTGCTCCGGACAACTTTTTTGGGTCCGTGATGTGTGCAGTTTAGTCTATTTGATGCTACGATCAAATATTTGATTCATCAAATATCACATTACATACAACAAAGACTGAAACGTTATGCGTCGTTGATGCACCATCAATCATTTATTATCGTTCACTTTTTTCGTGAGTGCCTCTGCCAGTTCTGCCGCAGTGAAGCCGTCCAGTGTCTGCATGCGTTTCTCGCGCTCCAACCGCTTCTTATTTTCCTCGTACTCTGCTACCTCTTTGGCGGTGACTATCTCGACATCATAGGGATAAAACGAATGGCCGTGCTCATCGACAACATTACCACTGTTGGTAACGCTCTTGACCAATGAAATTTCAGCATCGATGCGTCGAATGTGATCTCCCGTTGTCGGAGCTCGTTGGACGAGTTTATACAAGCCGACAGGCCTGATTTTGACTGTTTTGCCCCACCAGTTCTCTACCACCCGAAAATGCCCTTCGTATGTTGCGCCTACCTCCAATGTCATCGGGTCCATACTGTGTGTTTTGAGTTGGTTGAGAGTTGTTGTGTGCAATTTGGTTAGATATTTCAGCGTACGATCAAATACGTGCCACTTTTAGACTTTCGGACATATTTGATCGTTCCCAATAAAGACGCAAAAATACGAATGGCGCGTTTCACGAACGTTGTAAGATGAGTCAACGCGACGCTTCATCCCCTGTGTTGAGCGATGTTGTCGAACGTTTGCCAGCGTCGAATCCGGTGCCGCCAGATGTGATTGGCGCTCGGCTGCGTTTGCGAGCCGATCGAGTCAAGACGTTTCAAAAAGTCAACAGCAAGCTCACGCACGACGAAGAGCACTGCTTCAGCGCGGTTCGCGAGGGTGTGTTTGAAGATGAGTGCAAGCGGAGCAGCGAGGTGGTTCAGCGACCAGTTGCTGGTTTCGAGTTTGGTGTGCTGAGCGAGCGTGATGCTATCAGAGGTTCGGTGGTGCGAATCACGACAAAAACCTACGTCATAACGACACAAAATCCAACTGGCCGAAACGGCGACGTGCAAGTATCGCACATTCCACATCCGCACGGTCCGTTGTCGCAGTACTTGGGGCCGATTTTGCGTGGCACGCCGTGCGATACGTGCGGCGGCATCTTTGGCGACGACTATTCTATCGCACCGAATCCACGAGGCATTTATCCGTGTCCAGGACATCTGGGACATATTATCACACCCGGCGCTGTGTTTCTGGCCGAGTTTGTGAATCCACTCGATCGTGTGCCAATTCGCATGCTGACCTGTATCTGCTGGCTCTGTGGCGAAATGCCTGCAACGAAAGCAAAGTGCGCAAGAGTCATCGATATGTTGCTTACCTGCGACAAGAACGGCACACCGCTGAATCCCGAGGAGCGGCTGCGTCTCATGTACAATGAGATGAAAAACGAGAAAAAGTGCCATAACTGCGCGTCCAAGATTCGCTGCGTCAACTGCAAAAACGATAAGCAATGCCACGAGTGCTCACGCCACATCGAGTACCGACCGCAAATCAAACTGCGCAGCAAAGTGCCAGACGCCGAATCGTTTCGCGACTTTCCGTACGTCGTAACGTGGGGCATCGAGAACATGGAGACCGACGCCGAACGCGAAAAGTTTGCTGCGTTCAAAGCGCGCCACGAGCGGCTGAACGAGACGATGCTGACGTTTAACCCAGAACGCGCGCGCAAAATGTGGTCGGTCGTCAGTCCGTCTGTAGCCCTGCTGCTGACCGCAACGTTGCCGCGTGGACCATACAGAACGAAAGGAGACGTGTTTACGCGTGTCTTTGGTGCGCAGACGGTCGAAAAGATGGCGAAACTGCATTCGGCTGCTTTGACGACGGCCGAGGATGTATTCACGGGTTCGACGACGCGCGCTCTTGTCGTCAACTCGAATCTCGGTCGGCCGACTCGCGTGAACGGTTCGCTGGCGTCGATTGAAGTCAACGAGCAGACGCGGCACTTTCACTCTATTCTGGAACAGATCGATAAAATCAACGCGATGGTGCAAAACGTCAGCGGAGAAGACAACCGGGCAATTCCGCCGTTGGCGCCACCGCGCAGCGATACCGAAGCGGCGACAAATCTGGGCACGTCGATCGATCGCAAAAACGAAAACGATCTCGAACGGGACGTGCCGCTGCGCCATACACGTCAATCGTTTTGGTACGAGCGGACGCGCGCCGACCATTCGTTGATCGCTCCGCTCTACGGCACGCTGCAGTATCTCGTGATTCTACTCCACGCGCCTGCTCAGGCACTGAAATGGCATCCGACCGGGTCGTCGGCATCTCGACCCAATTCGACGCAGCCTGGAGCCGAAAAGACCAAAGACAAGGCCAACGCAATTATCACGCGTCTCAAGGGGAAAAAAAGTCTGCCGCGCGAAAACTTGACTGGCAAGCGCGTCGATTTTTCGTCGCGTACTGTCATCACGCCAGACCCGAGTGTCGACATTGACGAACTCGTACTACCGTGGAAGGTCGCTGCGCACTGGACCGTTCCCGTGACTCTGAACGACTTTAACTACAAAACGGTTCTCGACGCAGCCGAGCGCTGTCGACTCACGATGCAGCGTATTAACAAAGAGTGTACCGATGCTGGTGTCAACACGATCAAAGAGCTGCCGAATCGTGTGTTATATCGTTTGTATCTCGACGACACGCTCGACAAAGCGGTTATTGAAATGGGGTCGGTGACGCTGTATCTCTGGAACGAACAAGGCACCGAACGTTTCGAGTACACGCAGTTTAGTCATCCGGTTTGGGAGCATCCGGTAGCGCGTCGTTCTGGTTCGCGCATCGAGCGCCCGTTGCGCGACGGCGACTATGTGGTGTTTAATCGCGCGCCGTCGCTGCACGTCGTCTCGATGATGGCGCACCGCGTGCATATGCGCAGAATCTCGTCAAAAAGCTACAATCCCGTCGTTTGCTCGCCGTACAACGCTGATTTCGACGGCGACGAGGTAAGACAGTGTAAATGTGTGCTACTTTGCTAATGTCCGCGAAAGATGAATTCGTTTCTACCTCAATCAGTCGTACCGCTCGCCGAACTGACGACTCTGATGTTGCCGAGTTCGAACATCATTCTACCGCGCACGTCGTCCCCGATCATTTCACAGATTCAGTGCTCGCTGTTGGGCGCGTTCAAGATGTCGCATTTGGACTCGTTTTTCACGCGCGAACAAGCGATGGAGATGCTGTTTGCCTCGGTGAATGCGCGTCTGCCCGACTCGTTTACCAATCCGTACGGCGACGCTCGATCGACGTGGCGCCTTCCGCAGCCAGCTGTGATGGTTCGTTGTCGAGGCGACGGTCGTCACACGACGGGCGAGCGTATGGCGTGTTCGGAGAACTGTCACCACCAACACGTCGAATTGGCAGAGAGCTGCGAAACGCCGTGCCGGAAGCACTTTCGTCGCTGCGAGTACCACATGAATGCCGTCTGCTCGGCGCCTCACATGGTTCCGTACTGGACCGGTTTGCAGATCATTTCGCTGCTACTGCCGCCATGGCTTACGGCTCAGAAAACGCCGTTCAATCCGCGACACTTTCGTTTCTGGGACGGCGCGAAACCGAAACCACAGGAACTAGAAGATGCCGTGTACTCACAGCAGCCGTGGGCGATTCGCGGCGGAGAAATCATCTACGGCAGCATGAACAAACAGGCCGTCGGTCAAGGTCATCGCAGTATCGTGCATCATATTCTGCTGTCGACAGTGTCTACAATCGGCAGCACCGAGGTCGGCATGCCACCGAGCGACGACTCGACCGGGCAGTACACACAGCGAAATCGCCTCGCGGCCAATCGGTTCATTTCCGGCCTCGTTCGAATGGCGCTCAACTACATTTGTCACGAAGGATTCTCGGTGGGCATCAGCGACGCAATCATCACCGATGCACGAACCAAAGCTCGAATCGATTTGGCTATATACGGCGTAAAACCGCCCGAGGTCGCAGCGAACGCGACGTTTGCCGAGAAAATCGCTGCTGATCCAGTCAAGTACTCGGAGCCACGCTTCGAGCTTGCAAAAGACGATGCAAAGGCCGTGCCTATCGAGACGTTGAAACGATTCAAGATTCCGTACGACCCAAAGAAAGACGTCGGTGTCGAACGCGCTGTAGCCAAACTGATTCAGGACCACTACCGTCGAGAGCGAATGGGTCGAACAAACGACAAAATCGCTGAACAGGCGCTCAGTGCCGCGCAGCGTGTCGAGCGTCTCGAAACGCGCATTCGTTCGGCGTGCGAGAAAACGCGCGACAATACGCGAAACATCGTGCAAGCCTCGCTGTCGTTGTCGAATAATATTGCGATGATGATCAGTGCTGGCACCAAAGGTAGTTGGATCAACGCTGCAGCCATTATGGCCTGTGTGGGGCCGCAATCGAGCAACGGTCGTCGCGTGTGCGATCGACCTATTCTGTCGTTCAATACGAAGGATTTCGATGGCAGTATCGCTCAGTCGTCGTCTTCGTCGATGCCGATGATTCGCTGGTACGCGCACACTTTGCGTGGTGTTGTTCAGGGCGCTGCTGCTGGCGGCATGGTGAAGACGGGCTACATCGACGGTTGCACGCCACACGACTTCCACAATTCGGCATTCGGTGGGCGCGACGGTTTGCTCGACACTGCGCTAAGAACGGCGGATACTGGCTACCTTCAACGCCGACTGATCAAGATACAGGAAGGAGTGCGAATGGCTGCCGACGGTACGCTGCGAAACGAAGCGAACCGTGTGTCGGCGTACGTTGGTGCCGGTGTGCGAATGGATCCGCGCTTTCTCATGTCGACAACATGCGAACCGCTGGTACTCTCGCAACGCGAATTTGAAATGAGCGCGCTAATCACACCGGGCGCTGAACACGACTGGGACATACTCGACGTGTGCTCGGCCAACAGCGCCGCAGGAGCAGAAGCAGCACGGCGCGAACGAACTCGTCTGAAAACCGACTTGGAAATTCTGAGGAATTTACCCGACTATGACAACAGCGGCGGAAAAATGAGACTAGCGGGCGACATCAACGACATCTTGGTAAACGCCATGCACCAATCTGGCTGCGCACAGTTGCTGGGCAATGCGTCGAGCGGATACACACAGCCATCGAAAATGGACGCAAACGACGAGTGGCGAGCAGGCGTCGTCGCCGCCACAACACGTCTCCGTCTAACTCCGCTGTCGATCGAGCGCGCCGTGTCGTTGGTCGAGGCGTGGCGAGCCGACAAAGAAGTGGCGAAACACGATTTCGTGACGCTCACAAACGCACTGCTGCACCTGACCGCAAAACAATTGCTGGTTCGCTACCAGATGCCGGAAGAGATTCTACTCGATGTATTGGATCGCTATCGCCGATTCCTCATCTTTGCGCGGGCGCAGGCTGGTGATGGTATCGGCATTCTCTCGTCTCAGTCGCTCGGCGAACCGCTTACGCAGCTGACGTTACAAACGTTCTACGTCGCCGGTCGTCAAGCAGAAGTGACGCTCGGTGTACCGCGAATGATGGAACTCGTTTCGATGCGCGATACGGCAAAAATGCTCACACCGATGGTCGAAGTGAAGCTCGACCAACTGCGTACGTTTGGCGAATTGGCGAAAAGCGAGCGTTTTCGATTGGAACCGTTGGCAACGCACGCTGCGTTGGCGGATATTTACGGACAGCGTGAACTGGACAACGCCATCGCAAACGGTTTGGCGCACGTTAGACGAAACGCCGCCTGCGATAGTGATGGGTCTCAACAGATTCTCAACGATGTACTGCGCTCCGTCGATCGGTTTATCGGCTCGCAGTATTCGTGGACACTGGGTAGCATGTTTGATCTATGGACAATCGCGCCATCACCGTACAGTATTGGTAGTTCGGTAGGAGAAGCGGTCTCTCTGGCGTCGATCACGACCGTCAGTGGTGTTTGCACGCGTGCTAGCAACAGCACGTGCCTGGTCGCGCGCGCGACGCAGAATTATGTCGCTGTCGTCAACGAAGAAACGGCGTCTGCTTCTGCCGACGACAGGCGGGCGTACATCGATATCGTAGCGTGCCACGTATCGGCTGCGTTGCTACCAGTGACGGGTCACGATATGATTTGCGTCGGTGTGCCACTGTTTGACGACAACGATCGGTGGCTCGGAGTTGCCATCGTTGCGTTTAACTGCGTCGCCGAAAAGCCAGCCGAGACGTTTGACGCCGGTCGATCGAAACGCACAGCGATGTTCGACACGATTCGACTCAAACGCAACAACATTCCGGTGCTGCATGCGTCGTTTGAAAAAACAGCGTCGTCGTTTGGCGTTATCGAGGATCTCGCTATCGAATTTCAAACGCGTCTGCTGTCGACTGCAACAGAAGCGCTCGACGTTACGCGCATGGACCGCGATGAAGACGGTGAGCGTCGCCAGTGGTTCGAGCAGTTTGTGCTGGCACCGATTCGTCGCGAATTGCCGCGTATCGTACTGGACGAGATTATCGACGACGCTGTCGTCGAGTTTATCCCACTCGAGTCGGTCGAACGCAACGGTGCGCGCGTTGCCGTACCGATACCGGGTGCCAACGAAAGTGAATCGTTGTCGACGAGCATTTACTACAACTTGCTCGATCCGCTGCCGTCGCACTGCAAGCCGGCTGGCGCAAAGTACGCGTTTTGTCGAACGGACATCGGCTGTCTCGGGTCGTTTGTGTTGATTATGCGCTTAAATCGTCAGTGGTTCTCGCTGACCATGTATTCCACCGAGATGCTTCGTGATGCGGTGGCCGATTTCATTGGCGACTGCTTTGACGTCTTTATCGGCGACAGCAATTCGGCAGACTACATTGCACTGCACATTCGTGTGCGCACATGCCGACTTGACGACGCAGCCAAAGTTCGTTTCAACGGCAGCAAACTTGCCATTCGTGAGCAGCTGCAACAATTGAAGCCGTATGTCGTGCACACGCAATCGATGTTGTCGAACAACAAAGTCGACAACGAATGGCAAATGTGGCAAACTGCCGACGACCGTACTGATCGCGCGCTGCGTCCGCTCAGCGATGAGTCGTTTCTGCGTGAAATGCGCATCGATTTGGGCTGCGTTCCGTCGCCCGACAACATGTATGTCGTCGCGCTGTTGGCTCGTTCGTTGGTGAGCGAACTGCGCCGACTGTTGCGCGCTGCAAAGACAGCAACCGACACAACGCCTCCAGTGCCGCCGACGATCGATGAGGCGCAGCGCAAAGTGTTTGACAAAGATCTGCAAAACTACACAGAGTGGATGCTGCAGGTGAAAAAGTTCCTGGCGTCTCGTCTACCGCGAACCGACCATCGACGCGTGGAGATGCCCGATCTTCCGCTGTCGTTTGCCACGCAGCGCGCATCCGTAACAGAGGCAGTGATAAAACTGATGACCTCAATTGGCGCAGTTGTACTGCATCTGAGCGCGTGTCTGAACTACATCGACAGCAGCACGCCGGCCGAGAAAGTATTTGTCGAGTCGGTGCGCTCCTACTTTCTGACGGCTCAGCTGCCCGACCCGCTCGGCAGTCGAGACTCGACGTCTGGCATTGCCAACGTGACGCAAGAGGACATCGACAACGAACACAGCCAATTGCAAACGCAATTGGAAAACGACACGCTTACGCGACTGATGTCCGTCCTGCGTATGTTTTATTTCACTGGCAAATCGTCGGTGAGTAGCGTAAAGACGCGCGAGTTGGCTCAGCAGTTCTACGTCCCCGAAGCCGGCATTCGTTTTGCCGACACGACGGTCGTCGACGTAGCCACGACAGACTTTTCTGCCGTCGCGAACTTCCGAGGCATCGACCAGACGCGTGCCGTGAGCAACGCCATCCTCGAGGTTGCCAAAGTACTCGGTATCGAGGCGGCGCGGTACGTGTTGATCACGCAGTACGCCGACGTGTTCCGCGTTGCCGGACCCAACGCAGCAACGAATCACGCCAATTTGGCTCTATTGGCCAATATTCAGACGTCGCACGGCTACTGTCTGCCGATTTCGCGTCAAGGTGCCAAACGTCTCATCTACGACAGCCTGCAAAGTGCGTCGTTTGAACTGGCGCCGCTCGTCTTCTTGTCTGCCGCCATCTCGCGTGCCAAGGTAACCGACATCAAGTCGCCCTCGTCGTCGATGATGCTCGCGCTGAATACGCCCGGTTTCGGCACGTCGGCGAGCGACACTGTGATGTACGATTGGCGCAAACTGCAGACGATGACGTCGTACACATTCGACCCCATCGAAACGACGATCGAAATGCTGTATCCGCTGTCGAAACCGATCGGATTGACGGTGCCGTCGAAGCACGTAGCACAGTCGCCGCTCGTCTCGTTTGCGCAGACGTACGACACGACGTTTGTCGTTCCGCCGACACGCATCGACATGCAGAAAGACATTGATGCGTTCGAGATCGACCAAGCTGGCTCATTTTCGCCAATGCGTCGCGGTGGGTCGGTCGAGCCGGACTCGGACGACGACGTCGACGACAAACAGGTGCCGCAGCAGCAGCAATTGCCGCGCACTAGCTACAACCATCGCCGCAAACCGACGACTGTCTACGCGCAACCTGGTCAGGACGCGTACGATCCAGCGATGCCGCAAATGTCATTGATGCTGCCGGCTGGGCAGTTAGCCGCGCCAGTGGCAGCGACGCAGACGTACGACCCCACGCGTCCGGCATTGACAGCACCGCGGTTCAAACGGCAAAATTTGTCAAAAGTGTATTTTTAATAAACTATTTACGGTATCGCTCCAAAATCAGCCCCAGAGTACCGCTTGCTGCTGCGTAGGTTTCGTTTCGCACCAAGTCTAGCACTCTGGCTCGGAAAGCGGGTCGCAAATGATTGTCGTCAAACAAAATGACCACATCGCCCGCCTCGAGTGGACTTGCCGTGTCTCCCTCGGCGCGTGTGCTGAATTTTGCGTCGCGTGCCGTATGAAACGCGACACCACCGTCCGGTTGAAACGATGCATCGCCTTTGTTCTCCTTTAGTCTAATGAATGGTCGATCTGTGAGTTGCACAAACAGCGCGTGATCCAACGCAGTCGGAGACGTCATCATGGATGCGAGCAGGTTGTCGTTTGCGCCATCGGCGCGGTTGTTTTGCAGATTGTAAAACACACGGTAAGACGGCTCGTCGATCAGTTGAAAATCAAACACCGCAACACCCAATTCGGGCGCTCTGGTGCGCAGTCGCTTTGCTCTGGAAACCGCTGCTTGTTGTTGACGATCGCTCGTCGAATTGTCGGCAATCGTTTCGGCTGCCGCAATAAGTTCATCGAGCGGATCGTCAATAAAGTTTGCCATCAAACGTTTACGAGGGACGCTATTGTAAACACTTATAGAATGACGTCATTAACCGCTATGGCTGACCGCGAAGCGAGCCATCGCGCTCCGCGAGGAAGAGGCGACGGTCGCGCGACGGCTCCTCCTGCACCGTCGAGTCTCGAGGACCACGTCAAAGTCGTTGAGACGTACGTTACGCCGATAACGCGCGACAAACCGTACCGTGTGACACGGCAGGTTCTCGATTTACCGGAAGAAGCCGACTTTAATCCGGACAACCATCGACCATCAGCAGAGTACTTGGCGTCGCTGGAGCGCGCCAACGTAACTGACGCACGCTTCTACGAAGATCCGCGCGAAGAGACGGACTTCGTCAAACAAATCGACGCACCAGAAGAAGTGGCAGAGTTTCGCGAATACGTGTCGTCGCGCCAATTTATCGGCAACATCCTCAAACACCGGCAGTCTTCCAACGTCACGGAAGAGCGACTTGAGCACGCACGTGTTGCTCTCGAGACGACACATGCAGGCGAAAACGTGCGCATCGCCATGAAAGCGGTCGACAGGAATTCGTTGTTTGATAAAATTACGCTCGACAACAGACTATCGCGCGAGCAAGAAGTCCGCAATCAACTGCTGCCTCCGCCAACACTGAGCGACATCGAGAGAATTCCGAGGGCAAACGTGCAGGTTCTGAGCTTCGATGAAGCCAAACGACTGCTGTCGCCCGACTACTTGCCGCCGATCAGTACTGCAGAACGACAAAACTTTGTGGCAATGCCGTGCATCAACACCGTGTTGCGTAGAATCTTGCCAGAGATGTTTGTTCCCGAACCGCTGAAACAGCACTACAATGTCACAGAAATAGTGCGTCATATGGTCGCCGCCGGATGCAAGTTCATCAACGTCTCGCGTGTCGAATTCTACAATCGATTGGGTGACGTCGTAGATCAGCAGCAGTATCAGGGCTACGTCAAACACGACCACGTAACAAACACACGCAAACTAACTGGCGGCCACGAGCACTATGACGTAAAAGGCATGAAAACGAGAGCCGTCGTCATTCATTTCGCGTGCGCATTGAAGCCGCGCCAAACGCAGGAAGAAAAACAAAAGAAAATGGCGGAGCGGCTGCCGGGCCTCGCTGCGCAGGCAGACAAGGAAGATGAACAAAACAGCCGGTTCGATCCACTCGCCGACCAATGGGACGACGGTGTTGATCGCGAGGACGAAGATTACACAGGCGGCAACGACGTGAACGACGTCGAACGCTTCTTTCTCTACAGAGCGAATCTCGTCGCCATAGAAGCGGTCGACTGCATTCACGCCAACGAGGCGCTCGAACCGAAACCACCGGTCAGAGCGAACGTGGACATCGACAACGACGACGACGACGATAACTATCGACACGCGCACACCAAAACACTGCACGAACCCGCTGACCCAAAAGTCGTACCGGACGGCTTCGGTGAATTGACGATCGACGGAGCGAGCGTTCACGTCGGTAAATTCAAAGCGGCGAGTTTCGTCACCAACTGCCAAGGCTCCACAGGTGCCATGCACCCGCTGTGTATTCGCAGCATACAGTTTACCGTGATCGAACATTCTGCGTAGCGCCTTATCGTCAAAGACCAAATCGCTACGAGTACGCACCAATAAAACATGAGCTGTGTAGAACAGAACCTTTTGCTACAACTCGAAGATGCGCTGTGTGAATACATCGACGACACCAATTTGCACCCGTCGGACACGTTTCGCGTCGATCTCGAATACATGATGGCGTTTCTCGACTGGCTCTGTTTTCGTTCGCGCGACTTGTATCTGAAAGCCATTGGACCGAAACACAAATCGTTCGCACCGGTCTGGTGTGCTATCACAGAGTACATCAAAGAGCGCAGAGAGTACGCGAAAGCCAAAGCGATTTTGTCGGTTCAAAACGACCGCGGTGTTGATTGTCGACGCGACGCATGCGAAGAATTGGTCAAGGCTATGGACGACGAATTCGCGTTATTTGATCTGGACAATCGCGAGCGGGAACTTGTATTTGATCTCGAAGTCTGAAAGCATCAAATAGAAAACATTTTTTCACACTATCAGTTTCTTGTAAAACGAAAATAAAAAAGACACGAAATGTCTGATTCCTACGACGCAATTCGTGACCAAACCAAAGCTCTCGGCACCAAAACGCTCTCTCCGGCTGATGTTGCCGCACTGGCGCAAAGCTACGCGAATCTGCCAACCAATGGCGCCCGACAAAAGCCTGCCAGCAAACCGCAGCCGCACAAGAAAAAATATCACGTCGACGACAACGCCGATGAAGACGACAAGAAAAAGAGAAAGGAGCGGTTCGAGGATCTCGGGCCTGAATCGTCCGAGGACGACGACGATGACGATGACATCGAAGAGAGTGACGAGGGTGGCGCCGAAGATGAAAACGAAGGTGCAGACGAAGTATTTGATGCCGACGCAGCGGAAGACGGCGGTCCTGGCGCCGACGATATGCAGGAGGATCAAACGCATGAGAAACAACCCAAAAAGAGACGCGCACCTCGCTCGGCGCCCGACAGCCAAAGTCGTGCGCAAAACACGACGGCGCTCAACAATCTGCGCAAAGGCGACAACTACAAGAAAGAGAGCATTTCGGCTCGGTGCAAGACGGCAACCGTCGCCGTGACGGCCGACTATTACAGCGATGTTAAATCGACGATGGAAAGCGGAATGTGGAGCGACCTTGTCAACGGCGCTGCTCACAAAATCGACATGGCTAAATACGATCCTCACGTGAGCGGTCTCGACTGGACGAGCGCACCGACAGATGTCGTGAGTTTGGCCAACGATATGAACGTGTTGTTGAACCGTGCCGTTGCGTGCAACAACGAAATTCAACAGTTCAAGGACACGTATTTGCAGCAGGCTAGCGCGATCAAGTTTCTCGAACGAAACGAAACCATCGCCGAGGATGCGCCGCAGCACTGCTGCATGTGTCGTCTCGCTGTGCCGGCGAAAAACACGATTCGCGTCGAGATTACGTACGAGAATCCGAAAACCGCGACGCAAACGCTTGTCGTGGCCAGCAATTTCAAGGATCTCATCAAAGCGCTGGTGTTTGTGATCCGCATACCGGCCTCTGTTCAAGAAGCGGCGTTGCCAGCGCTGCAGGCCAATAACGCGAAAAAACTGTTTGTGGCCGGCGAGCACACGATAAAATATGCCGTCGAAGTGATGTCGGCTAAAACGGGCAGCAAATCGGCTCACGAATGCGTAACAGCCGCATTTGAGCGCGCCGTGACCGCGATCGGCCAATCGACAACAAAATTTGCAAACGCCCGTCGCACTCAACTCGCTGCGGAAAGCGTGGCAGCAGCGGCAGAGCCTACTCCTGCTCCGATCGTGTTTTGAAATAAACAATATTTAATACAGTTTGTTGCTTTTGCCACGCAGTATGGTCATCTGCGGCTCCGAGAGCGTATCGATTGCCGCGCTGATGCCGAACGCACACGCCATCACCAGATCGTCTTGCATGCGCGTAGAGAATTTGTTCTCGTGATCGGCCTTGCCCGTGTAGATGCCGCGCGCGATCGATGTGAGCGACGGCGGCATGTAGATGTAGCGGAACGAACGAAACTCTTGCTCGAATTTCAGCATATTGGCGGCAGCGAGATCTTTGCGCGTCACGGCGCCCGTCTGGAACGGACTCGCCGAAATGATCGTCTCGTAGAACGCAATCGCCTCGCGTCCCATCAGCTTCTTCATGCGCGCAAAGTACTTGGGTTTTGTAGCCGGCGTCGTGTAGATGCCGTACGAGTGGCGCGTCGCACAAACAATGTCGCAGTCGTTGAACTCGACGAGCGCGTTCTCGCACAGCGGCGCGCCTTGATCGAGGTTGCATTCGATGATGAGCGCGAATCGACACTTGGAGAATCGGGGTACGGCACGCAGCGCCGCCAAGTGCGTCGCCAGCAGTGTCCACGGTTGGTACATATCTGAACACGCGCCATCAAATATCGAAAAATCAGATAAACCGAAAGTTACGCAGCGAACAAATATATCGAAAGATCAAATATAACCCGAAGTGGCGTAATCCTCCATTCCGCATATCTGCGACAAAAATAAAGCGGTGAGTCAAATTTCAGAATGGCGTCGACAAACGAACACGACACGGTGCCCGTCATCACTGCAAAACGAGAGCTAGAGACGCTCGAATCACACAACGCCGCAGTCGCATTGGAGTTGAGAAAAAAAGACACGCTCCTCGATATTTTATTGGACCGCAGTGGCAAACGCTTGACGTCTTTTCATCAACGAATGACAGTGCCGATACTCCGCGCGCGCATCGGACAGTACGCGCAAATCAATACTACCGGCAGACTGCCCGTCCCGGAACGCAGTTTGCGGCCGTCAATGCTCAACATCATGGAAGATATTTTGAAGGAATCTATGCAAGGTCAAAACGACGACGCGTTTCGCTGTTTGAAACAGGCGCTGTTTTTGTTCATGCTGATTATCGAAGACGACGTGCGAAAGCTGTTTCTTGTACAGCCACAGCCGCCGCATCCGTTTCCGCAAAGTCGCGAGGCGGCCGAGTACGAAGCTGCGCAACAAAAAACACCGACTCTCGCCAATAGCGTAGCGTTTCTCTCTTTTCTCAAGGAAGACCTGCTGCCGCAAGTGACAAACGTCGTGGGTGGTACGACACAGCGATTGAATTTGGAGCAGTGGGTAGCCGATCGCACATTGGCGTATTTCATACGAATCCCGCTCGACGACACATAATAAAAACTTACCACAAAGCAACCATTCGTAACAAAAAACGACACGATAGCCGTGTTTGAGCCAGGCGTGTTCGATTTGTTTGCGCCAGCATTCGGGTCGAGCGCGACGTAGATGCGGTTCTGGTTGATCGTCTGAGGCGGAGCGATGCGCGGCTTGTTGAACCAGGCGTCGAGAATGTCCTTCTTGAACACCATGCCCTCGCCGTCGGTGATGACGCCGTCGATTTCGCGCTTCCTCAGCGCCGTGTTGCTGCCAAAGATCGCCTTGACGGTGCTGTACGTCTCGATCGGTTTCCATTCGGGACGCATCGAGTGGCCGATCTGAAGCACATTGAAAATCGGTCGACCTCGCTCGTCGGTCACCCGCGTTAGCTCGGAATAGAAATTTGACGAGCCGAGCGGCGTCGAGATGCAGATAGTGGCGGTACCCTTGACCTCCATGAGTGGAACGAGCACTTCGTAAAACACCTGGCGATCCATGTACGCGGCCTCCTCGCAGTAAATGATGTTGGCTGAAACACCTTTCAGCGTCTACGTAGAGAACAAACGTTAGTACAGCGCGCGCGCATGCAGCCCAGCCCCCCGTAAAGTTTGCTTTGCCGACGCGATTAGGTATGTACAACCCAACTGCACAGATCAGGCGCCGTTTTCCATATTTGATGATCAAATAGCACAAATTAACTCGCACAAAGAATGAGCACAAAAGTCGACGTATGGATAAAAGACGCCAAAGCGCATTTCTCAAAACCTGGCATCGATATCTGCATATGCCATTCAGAGTTTTTGAACGGCGAAGTGCTGCAGGCGTTTCGCGAACGCTGTAGTAACGAACGGCTTTGCGTGTTTGTTGCCGACTCTGACTGCGAGGCTCCGTTTCCGAAATCTGTTTTGTTGGTTACCGTCAGCGCGTTGGACACAAAGCAGTTTGCAACTGAAATCACGCACACCGATGTCGACTCGTTTCTCGAAACGATAGAAAAACACATTGCTGGGATCGGTGTTCGCCAGAGAGCATATTTGACGGTGAGATCACCAAGCATGAAATTGATGCACAGCTGCGCAATTGCCGCAAAAAAGAAATTCCGAGGCAATGTTGCGTTTGAAACGTTTCCGAAAACAAATGGTGAAACAGGCGCCATCCAATGGCGCGTAGTGCTACTGGCAGACAAGCTACTCGATGCCGCAAAACGAACAACGACAACAATGGTGGATAGCAAATAAACGAAACACGGGTGATCGATTAGTATTTCTGTTTTGGTTACCAAATTACATCAAAGGACGGCAAGAACGCCAAGTCCCAAAGAACGGCGGCCGATTGTCGAATAAGTCAATGTCAAATAGATATTTGATCTCTGCTTCTCCAAAATTAATCGCACTAAAAATAGGACTTTAACAACGAATGAACATCATTGTCTCTACCGACAGATACATCGAAGCCATGAAACAGCGGCTAAACGAAATTGGAACAGAGTTGGCATACCAAATCATCCACGTCGATTCTGCAATAAGATTCGAATCTTTCGTGCAACGAGCAAACGAAGAAGATTTGGAACTCTTTTACAGCGACATCACTGGCGGCAAACTGTACCCGAAGCAACTGTTAATCTGTGTCATGAAGAGGCGTTTGGTCGACTCGCTTTGCAAAGATGCCATCGCACCCTCCTCACCAACTGCCTTGGTGGATGCACTGTCGAATAGCCAGTGGTCAAACGACGAGTCTGCGCACATCGTACAGTTGTATTCTAGCGATCAACAGACGCGACAGCGCACGTTGGCTGCCGTACGCAGCGCGTTTGGAACGCAGATTCTGTCGACTCAAACGTACCAGCATTCGTCTGGCATCTTTTGGAGGATTGCAATTGTAGCAAACGAAGTGCTGTCGACTGCGCAAAAACACCCCCTGATCGTCATTAAAAACTGATTGTCAATGCTTCCTTCTGCGCTTTTTTAATTTCGGCGTTGCGGCAGTCGCGGGTGACGCCATGTGTAACGGAGTGCTTGGTACTTCAATGCTGTTTCGCAAACGCCGGTTTTCCAATTGGAGTTCTGCCACCTCTAGATTCAAACGAGCTATCTCGTCGCGAAATTTTTGCATCTCCAATTCGTACTCGAAACATACGTCAACGATGTGTTCTGCTGCCGCCAAATAATTTGCGTCACCATTCATAACGGAGCGTGCATGCAATCGGTTGATTTGTGCAACCGAAAAATATCAAATATGTGTTTTCGCGCAAGGTGCTATTTGATAAAGTTTATTCAGGCGGCGGTTGTGTGCTTAGAAATCGGCGTTGGTGGTAAATTCGTGATCGTTTTGTGTCGTGTTTTTCGTGCGGCTCATCACGCCCGCTTTCTGATAGTCGCCGACTCTTTTCTCAAAGAAACTAGAAATACAACCGTTACCCATTGCACACCAAACGTTTGAGAGCAAACTTTGTTTTCCCTTGCAGTGAAATCATTTCCATCCAATCAAACGGATTCGTTGCGTTGTACACTGCACGCGTGTTAGCGAGTAAACGCGCGTCGTTTGCACACACCTTTTGGTTGGCCGAGCTCTTTGAGAAGTCGATCGGCGACGAATTCGATGTACTGCGTCATGAGCGCAGCGTTCATGCCGATGAGGTCGACGGGCAGCGACTCGGTGACAAACAGCTTTTCGCATTCGACGGCGTCGGTGATGATCTCACGCACGACGTCGAGCGATGGCTTCGTGTTGAGCATCTTGAACAGATGGCACGCAAAATCGCAGTGCAGTCCTTCGTCACGCGCGATGAGCTCGTTGCTAAACGTCAGGCCCGGCATCAGGCCTCGCTTCTTGAGCCAAAAGATGGCGCAAAATGAGCCCGAGAAAAATATGCCCTCGACGGCCGCAAAGGCCACCAGTCGCTCAGCGAACGAACGCGACTCGGTGATCCAGCGCAGCGCCCACTTGGCTTTCTTCGTGACGCACGGTACCGTTTCGATGGCGTTGAACAGCCGCGTCTTCTCGGCCGGATTCTTGACAAACGTATCGATGAGCAACGAGTACGTCTCGGCATGAACATTCTCGATCGCGATCTGAAAGCCATAGAAACTATTCGTTTCGGTAGTTATGTTTGCGCGAAAGACGACAAGGTCTCACCATCGAGCTTCTGGTAACTGAACTTCACTCATGAACCGCGTCGCCAGATTTTCGTTTACGATGCCGTCCGATGCAGCGAAAAACGCCAACACGTGGCTGATGAAGTAGCGCTCTGCCGCGAAACGACGTGAGATGGGGTTTTTAAATTGGTCGGTCTTATCTACCGTTGTCATTCAGCTTTGTTTCCCAGTCACCAACGTCGGTGACCAAATCAATCTCTTCAGCGACCTGTCGATCGGACGCGAAAAGCGCCGCTTAGCGGATAGCAAATCATTTCCGCTCAGATGCTTTACCCAAAAACTAGCTTCAGCTCTTTTGTAAAACTGCCAAATCTCTGCGTTGCAACGAGGTATTTGAGCAAACTCGTAAACAAACAGTGGAATGAACGAACCAGGAAATTTGATGGGCAATATTACGAATCTGCCGGGATTCGGATTCAACAACACTTCGTCACGGTATGCAGAAGTCATTCTTGCGGCCAGCGTTCAAAGAAGTGAACGGAGTAGATTTATTTGTGCAAACGCAACATCAAATATGTGTTTACGCATCAGGTCTATTTGACCTTTGTAGCATACACGCATTCCATCACTGAATGACTACTCAATTCAAAGTCGGAGACAAGGTAGTTGTTGCAACTGGCAATCCGGACTTTAGTTCGAATGGTTGGATAGAAGGCTCCGTTGGGACGATTGTAGAAGATTTAACTTCTACAGGAGACAACGCGCTCAAAGGCTATCGTATTGACGGCAACGGTCTCCCACGCACGTTTCTATATTTCCAACACGTTAAGCCTTTTGACGCTGACGCGACGCCAAGTATCTACTTGCCGCTCGCAAAACCATACTTTGATGCCGTGATCGCGCTGGCCGAAGACACATCACCGCGATCGTATGCGGTACAACATTTTGCGGGTCCCGAGCTGCAAAAAATTGTCGATCTCGTGCGCACTGTTATTGGTCGAAAAGTGTTTTTGCTGCAATCACGCGCCGGCACGTACGAGACCGAAGCAAAACGATTAGATTACGACACGTCGGGTCGGCAAGAAAACCTACGTCGTCACGCGGCGATCGCTGAACGGCAAGCGGATGAAGCAAAACACAGTATTGAAGAAGCGAAAAAACGGTTGAAGGAGCAAGGGCACGGCATGCTTTTGGAGTACGTTGGGCGGTATTGTCGAGACCCTCGTTCAGCGACAAACGAGAGCTTTTCAAAAATCGACAAGGCTCGCGAGGATTTCGACGAAGTTACGAAAGCAGAAAACGCTTTGATCGACACTTGTCAAAAGGAACTGGATGGCCTTCAAAGCACGGTATTGCAAAGGATCGACGACGTCAAAAAAGAACTGAACGGGAAACGCCAGCGTCGCTTCTATTAAACACGTATTACCCACCTACTGTTTGCAACCCCTGACAGTCTGACCAACGCGTAACGACACGCGACAAAGGAATCTAGCGCATTTGATCTGATTAAGTACTATAATGGCAACAGGTAGTCAAAGAGTAAACACGTGCGCGATGACGAATCTGCTACTGGCCATCTACGACGCGATGGTCGACGACGCATCTGTTAATACAGCCGGTAACAATTGGGCTGGTTCGCTGGAGCGCGCGTCGCGGCCACACGTTGAGTTTTTCAAAAACGCGTCGACCGAAATCACGCTGAACAGCCTCGCACCCAACGCGACGATTGCAAAAGAGATTCACGCCAAACAAGATCAAGTGGTACTGATTGTTGTCGGCGCGCTACGCGTCGTCCGATGGATCGACGCCGGTACGATGACCGAGGAGCTTGGCGCCGGCAAATCGACAGCGATCGCAGCCGGCACGCCGCATGAGCTAACGGCGATCGACCCTGCTTTGCCGACAAAATTCATTACGGTGTACGCAAACGTTTAATAAATCAGTCTGCGACTGCATTGCTGTCCTCGGGATCATTCATGCTTCCTTGTTGTCGGTTAGTGCGGCAGTTTTGCGGTATTTAATATGCACGCGTCGACTTTAATAACAGCGTTTAATATTCAAACACGATATCAACAATCTCCATCGGCTCCAGGTGGGGTACATTCACGCGTGCAATCGGTCGCCAATCGACGGTAATCGACGCCCAGTCTTGCATTGACGCCACGTCTTTTAGTGCAGCAATCTCGTCGTCGCCAATGTCCTGTGCGCGCGTGCTGATCAGTATGCGCCCTTTGTGCATCACGGTCGATTTTGTCGGCTCGCGGTTTGCAGCGACAATTTTCTGCAATTCGCGTTTCGTCGCGGCGCTGGCTAACGAGTCCTTGCTAGGCGACAAGATGTTCGGCACCGCTTCCTCGAGCGCAAGAATGTTGTCGATGACGGCTGCTTCGCGTTTTGTGATCACCGCCGTCGGCATCATGCGGACTTTCGGCTGTGTTTCGTTCTTGAAAAACGAAGACATCAACAAATCGTTAAAACGAACGCCATAGGTTCGCAAACCGCCGTCGCCGTATTCGTAGTACAGCGCCATATCGATAACGCGCGACTCGGCAAACATCGGCGTCGTAAATCCGTTGACCCATTTGTAAAACACGGATAGATCGCGTCTGTTTGCTGCGTAGCTGTCGTCGTAGCGCTCCGCGGCCAGCATCTCGACGTACAACCGTGTTTTGCAAACACGATCGTGTATCGGTTCGACAAGTTTCGTTTTCAGTTGCATCACGCGCGCCGCTGTCTCTAATTCGGTCTTCTGTGCCGGATCGTAGTACAGGTCGATCAACAACATCGTCGCTTCGATCATCGCCGTCCCTTCGCATATCGCCACCGGTAGTAGCTGCAGTCGTTCGATCGTCGGTCGTCGTTGTTGCATTTGGCGGTAGGCGTCGGTCGTTGCTATGCTCGCTCGCGTCTCGGTCGACAGCATGTCGTCAAACTTGTCAAACGGAAGCAACGTACAGTAGGTATGAGCGAGTGTGTTTTCGCGCGACATCTCACTCGCACAGCCCATAGCGAGTTTCGCGTTCGTCACGGCTCCAAACGTCTGGCCCGGCACATATAGGCGCAGTACCCGAACGACGAGCCACAGCAAGTTCGTCAAATCGTCTTTTGCGCTGCCCTCGATGATCTCTTCTGCTCTATCGATCAGATCAAACGCAATCATCGTACTCTCCAGCGCTAGTCCCTCGCAGTCGTCGGCGCCCTCTGCGCGTGCAATCTTGTTATCCTCGTCGCCCTCGACGAGCGTAGCGTCCCACGGTTTGTCAAATCTGTTTTTGTTGGCAAAGTCTTCGATGTACGCCAACGATGTCGCAAACAGCGTCACTACGCCAGCCGCCAACGAAATGAACGCAAACCGGTCCGATCGAGGTGGCAGCGGACTTTTCGTGTCAAACATTGCGTTGCCAATCGCCAACATCTGCGATACAGCCAGCGCGCGCCGCTGCAACACGATCGTCAACGCATTCGTGAAAAACTCGAGCGGTGGAGGTTTCATCGATTTGTTCAGCGCGTAGCCGAGCGACGCCATAACCAGTTGATCGCGCATAGATACAGGCGCATGAAAACGCAGCAGCGGCGAAATGGTCGGATTGCGGAGCGGCGCACCAGAATGAAAAAACGTTGCCATATTGCGGTCGATTACGATATTCATCTCCTTGGCCGCTTTTATGATTTCTTCCGTACTCGACATGTCAAACGCTGGCTGGCGTTCGAGCAGCGACTGCTCAAAGTCGTCGCGCGTGCCGTCGACGATCGCCGCGCTACGCACCAGCAGCGTACCTTTGCAAAGCGGGTCGTCAGTGCGCAGCACACCGCGTTCTCGGCTCCTCGATACATCAACGTCGGCTGCGTTTTGCAGAAACGCAATTTTCAGCGGATTGCCATCGAGCACCGATCTCAGTTGATCTTGCGTAATCTCTGTAGAGCCAGCGCGGACCCAGCATTTCTGTCCTTCGGTGTTCTGCGTGCTCGCGTAACTGTTGACGACGATTCGAGCCGCACGGCTCACTTTGAACGGCTCAAAAAGCCGATCGACTTCGCCAAACGTGTACGCTTTTCTGTCTCGCAGCGGCGCATACAGTTCCCACTGAGTGGCGACGCCGCGCCACGCGATTTCGCTGCTGAACGAATACTGTTGCATCCGTTCTTTGAATATGACCGCGGTCGACGGAACCGTGCGACGCAACTCATGTGTGCCGTACACGTGCAAGCGAACCGGTAGCGTTTCGCACTGCGGAATGCCGTCGCCGCCGGCGAGCCACGGCTCGTACACCAGCTGCAGAGCAATTTTCATAGCAGTTTTACAGTGTCAAATATCGGTTGGTATAAACGATCAAATATATGCTACAAACTCTGCGGCATCAAGTAATCCGAGCGCCAACAGAATTAGCAAACGAGATGACTCACTGTGCGACGTGTAAATACGCCATCGAGCCTACCGCACTCATTCGGTGTTGCAAGTGTCGTTGCAATGTTCACGGCACGTGCGCTGTTTCGTGTGGTGCCTACGAGAAACCCGAAACGACCAACGGGCGCATTCGCTGCGAGAATGCGTTTTGCGCTACCTGTGCTGCACGCTCGTTGACTTGTCGTTTTCCGCAGCACGAAACGATTATCGATTCGGCTGACGAGATTCAACACGCAGATGGCGTTCCTTTGTGTTACGTGCACGCATCTGGCTGCGTTTTTTGCCGCTTTTCCGTTTGCTGCGAGCACATGAAACCGGAGTACAGTATATCGACATCGTCGTTTGAGATGTTTGACTGTGTAAACTGTTCGAATGAAATGTGCGATCTTCACGCGGTTATGTGCGAAGAATGTGGTGCCACCGAGTGTGTCGTTTGCGCGGGACTCGACCCGACAGAGACAGACCGCGATTGGTCGACGATCTACGAGGGTAACTATCTCTGCAAAACGCACCGCAAAACGCAGCATGACGAAGCCGGCATCCCGCGCCCCGACAGCCCTGTTGGTGAGCCGATGACATTGGCAACGAAGAAGCGTCTCGCAATTCGCCCCGGCGATCCGCGCTTTAACAAATAAATGGCGTTCATTTCGTTACTGACGCGTGTGCAAACTACAAAGGCCAAAGTATACTGTACATCACAAAGGAGCTGGTCGCGGTCTATCGATAGCGAAACGATTGTCGATGAGCGACGCAGTCGTCGTAGATCACAGTTGCGTGATCTGGGAAAGTGCGCATCGCGTGACGATACAACTCAAAATAGCGAGCGAATTGGTAAACGGCTGCTTTCTCATCGCGTACTCGTACCGACCAAAACTCGGCATCGAACCAGAGAGCATGCCGCGAAAAGCGGCACACACTATGCACCAGCTATTGTGGGATTTCGATTACCCCATCGTCAACATGACAAAAGAGTTTTGGCAACCAGCACTCATTACGTGCGATGTCGGCAGCCGAAGACAGCTGCGTCTTGTAGACTATGAGCTGCAGCGACGACTGTTTCGTCCGGTTGCCTGGTTTGCATACGCAAACGAGGCGCAGCTACATTACGCAAAAATGCGTCTATTGACCTATGCAGAAAATGCGTTATCAGAGTTGCTCCAGCAGCATTTACCGCAGCACGTGATTCGACGCAACCACCAATCAACGATATTCACACAGGCGTCGTACGACTCGAAAGACTCGTTTCGTCAGCGCGTCCGCATGCTGTACAAACTTGGCTACTCGGAATCGAAAGCGTCGCCTGCTCGAACCGTAACGCGTGTACATCTGTGCGCAACGACTACGTTTGACGTCGCAAACAGCACTAAGTAAAGCGTTGTTTTCATCAAGTACGATAAATGCAACAGAACATCGTTATGACACGTTTGCAAAGCGATACCCATGTTACGGTATCACCGTGTCCTCCAGCAGTAGATCTAGCAGTTGTACTTAATGTTTACTCGCAACACGAACGAGTTGCGATCGAGGCACAGAAAGAGTTGATGGCGAGCGAGCACACCACTCTTCGCATAACGACACCAGGTGCCAGCTCGGCGATGCGCTACAACTTTTCGCGATCTCTTGTGGCAACTTTGCTTGCATTGGACATTCACACTCGCACCAAACCGAATCACGAATACATTGTAGTTGGATACAACCGCCGAGCTACGAAAATTATCCAATTGCAATTATACCAAGCTCTTTGTATGCTGGACGACAACACACCGCAACAAGTAGTTCAATATGCAGACTGTTACCGTTTGTGGATACAGTATAACAAAGAAGTGAACCAAATGGTCAAGATCAATTTTTACAGCGCGACTTCAAAATATCCTCCGCGAGTCTCCGGCCAAACCGTATACATTGTTGAACATTCCAAACAACGTACGCCCTACGTGGTCGAGTCTGAAGTCGTCGCGCCACTCCTCGCGCGTGAAAACGTAAAACTTATTCGCATTCTGGAGCAAACTCCGTGTGGCAGGGGTGGCCCTACAATCGCCGAAATCGATCCGATTACAGAATCTCAATAAACATTGCACTCTGTATTGCTCGCGGCCATCATCTGTGCGCAACAACTACGTTTGACGGAGCAAACAACACAAATTAACGTACGCTTTTCATCAAATACCAAATGACTAGCGTTTTCGATATCGCGAACCCGCACATCGTTATTAGCGGAACGATTGGCTCTGGCAAATCGACTCTCGCTCGAGAGCTTGGCAAAGCGATGCAGTTGCCGGTTTACTACGAACCAGTTGAAACGAATCCGTATCTGAACAGCTTTTACACCGATCAAGCAAAATACGCTTTCCCCATGCAGATATTTCTGCTCAACGCGCGGTACATGCAGCAGCAACAAATCGCGTGGCAAAGTCTCGGCGCCGTGCAGGATCGCTCGGTGTTTGAAGACAGCGTGTTTGCCGACATGTTGCACGAAGAGGGCGTGCTGAACGACGTCGATTACGCAACCTACAGCGGACTTTTGCAAACTATGCTGCGTCCACTGCCACGACCGACCATGATTGTCTATTTGGACGTGACGCCGCAGCAGGCAATGGCAAATATTCGCGCTCGAGGTCGCGAATGCGAAAATTCAATTACGATTGAGTACTTGACGGCGCTGCGTGTGGCGTACGAAAAGTTTCTAGTGAGAATCAGTCGCACGGTGCCGGTCGTGCGAGTCGACAACAGCAAGTTTCCGTCGGTCGTCTCAATCGTGTCTGAAATTCAGCGATGCTACCAGTCTGCGTGCAACATCCATACTGCCGCTATTGACAACGTTCCATTAACTCCGCCTCTGCGCGATTCGCGCGCACCCGACCCTGAACAGCTGAACAAAAGCGGACGATCGGAAACGTCTTGTGTAGTGGGCAGTTGTCCGACCGACTCGTGGATGACCCGTGTAGTCGAAAAATGAACGATCAAATAGCTCCACGAGCCAACGACAATAAATCTATTTCCTTCGCTGAGTTTTCGCTTCTGCAGTCATCGGCCAAACAAAACGATCAAATACTTATTTGATCGTCTATTTGATGTTAAAATAAAAAGTCTTTTTGTGCCATCGGAGCACGCCATTTTTAACGAAAGATGTCCGATTTGTTTGCCAACCTGAATTCGTTTGATGGCGTTACGGTGAAGCGCGAGAAAATGGAAGAGGACGACCCTATTCAGGCAGACGATGCGCCGTTTACCCCGATCGCACATAAACAATATGCCACCCGCTACACTGACGATGACGACGACGGCGACGAAGACGACAAGGCGCAGGTTTCGCGCACCACTGTCAGCTCTCGCGTACATGCCCACGAGTCGACAGTACAACACGTTTCGCTGTCTGCCGTTCGACCGGCAACTGTTGTCGATGCGCGTGACGCGTTGCCTCACCAGAAGACTGTCTACGGGCTCGACGCGTACGACGAGCCGCGTTACGCTGCAGGTTCTCGCGGTGTAGCTGACAGCACGCTGAGCCGCTCTTCGCAGTCGGCGGCGTCATTGGTCAGCTATTTGATCGCTCGCCACAAAGCCGGTGGCCCGGCGATTTCTGATATCAATTCACGCGGTTACGACTCGTCTGTCAATTCGGTGCTGCTGCGCAATTACATTACGGCACCACCGAGTCGTTGCGCGCCAGCATCAAACAGCACTGTTGCCGAGTTTCGACTGAAGCTTGAAACGGTATCGTACACTCAGTTTGTCGAGCTGTGCTCGTCCGCGCGAGCCGGAGAAGTTCGTTGCGTGCGCAACAACGAGTGCGAAGCACTAAACATTCGCAACAAAAACGGCGAGCGAATTAACGACACGCCGTTTGTAGCGCACTGGTTTGCTCACGAATTGGCAGAGAAAGACGGACCAGACTCCGAGACGTTTCGGCGCGACAAGTGGGAGAAGCGCGCCTGTATTTGGTGTGAAGTGATGACGGGTGCTCGCTTCTTTGTCACGTCGGCGTCGACAAACACTGGCATGAATGCGCCGAGCGACCCGCATCAGAAAGCAAAGGCGGCCATTGGGTGGTGCGTGATGATCAATCGGGACGGCGAGTTTCTCGCAAAACATACGATTGGCCCCGACGCAACGTGCTTCAACGGCCTCGTCGGCAACATTCCGTGTCCATCGATTGTCGGCTGGTCGCCGCGCAGTTTGCCAAACGCAATGCGCCTCGAGTTCAAGCCGCCTCATTCGCGCTACCCGAGCGGTGCCGATGCGTCGACCGTTGATTCGCGAAGGGGTTTCTAGGCGGCGTCGTGCCGTGGTGGTTTGTCGGGCGTGGAACGAAACTCATGGTTTTCGACCACAATGAACCTGCCTATGTAGCTTTTTGGCAGAAAACACTCGACAACGCACGACGCCTTACTCAACAGCCACCAACCATTACCCCGGCCCATTTATCGCCTACCGTCGCCGAGACTCGCGAACTCGGCGGTCTGCCCAACTTTGATCTCTTTGCACAGTTTATCGGCAACGCAAACGTTACGACCGCGCTCGTGTTTGTGTTTGCTCTGGCGCCATTCAAACTGGTGTCGACAGATGCGCAATTGCTTGCACACGCCGAAAAGACAACAGCCATTGGTACCGCGCGCCCTGCTGCATGGTCGATGCCGACGCCATCGCAGTCGCTTCAGTATCGAGCTCTGGTGGTGCGCATGACCTATTTGTGCTACCTCATCGATCTGCTTCGACGACGCATCAACGACAAGCAGAACAACACCGAAACGTTGAATCGGTGTCGTCGGCTTGAGCGCGCGGCATGTCTGTGGCGAGACGCACACATCATGCTGTCGTTGGCGCTCGATGAACTCGGCTACATACCGCCTGACGAGAACAAATTGATTTGGAATGCGTTGATGCGTTTTGCGCCAGATGTCAATATGTTCTTTCATTTTGGCGAGATGCCCGACGTGCAGGAGGAGCTGTACGCGACGCCGATCCTGAAGAAGCCAGCTGCCGTTCAATCGACGCAGAACAAAACGCGGACTGCCAATTTCGTCTCGCTGCTGTTCACCAAAGTCTGCCCTCGGCGTTGCGTGACGCGCGATCTCTTTGAGCTCATGCTCGAGTACGCGGTGCGAAACGTCTCGTCGCTACACTACGTAATGGCGATCATGGCCGCGTCCTACCTCGGCGTCTACGAACATTGCAAATCGCGCTGCGATTTACCAATGGCGCGCGACGTGTACAAACTGTTCTTTTTCGAACTGGGTGACGATTTGTCGCGTTATCGAGACGCAAACACCAAAGGTCCGTCAGAGACAGAGGCGTTGACGCGCAGATTCGCGATGACACCGGCCGACGTGCACATTTACGTCTCCAAAGGCAGTCCGCGCGTTCGAATGTCCAACTACACAAAGGCGTTGTGTGATCAGTTCGAGTCGGTCGACGGCAAAGCGGACAAGACTGCTGTGGAATCTACAGTCAAAGCGAAGAAACAGCGAGCGTCTGTCGACGACACCGGGCGAGTGTCGGCACGCCAACGAGCTGCATCTGTCGTTTCGACGATCGCTACAGCCGAGCAGCGCTCGGACGGATCGTACGTAATCGTTATCGACGACGACAGCGACATCAAGAAAGCGGTTGCGCTGAGCAATGCAAGGGCGCGACTCGATCTCGAGCACACGTGCGGGGTCGAGTTGTACGAGCAGCGCGTCGTTGCGGGTCTAGTGCCGATGGTCGACGGCAAACCGCAAGAGTTTCCGTCCGGCGACATCACCGACGTGTATGCGTATCGCCACATCGCCGACTGCGATCGTCGTATGCCGTCTGCAGTCGAATTGGCGCGTCGAAACATCGTGTACGGTCTGTTGAGCACGTTTATCGAGTACGACAACACTCGGCCGCTCGACCCGAACAAAGTGCTTCCGCCGAGCAAAGAGCACATTACGACGACGACTTTGACGCAGCAGATTCGCGAGTTTATGTTTGCGCTGCTCGATATCAACAAACCGTTGCTCGATGAACTGTGTGCACGCGTCAAGTGGCGCAGTTGGCAGTCGTCGGTCATCGCCACGTGTGATCTGCTTCGTAGTCGGCTGTCGTCGATCGACACCAGCGAGAAGCCGTTTCTGCGCCATCACGCTGTGCATTATCGCGTAGCCATCGACAACAACGCGCCGACGAATAATCTGTATCGGCCGGAAAACGCGTCGTTTATCGCACAGCTGCACAAACAGATGGTCGCCATCATCGTCTCGCCGCACTTTCAAAGTCTGCCAGTCGACAAAGTGGCGCATCGCGAGTGTGGCGTCATAGTCGATGCGCTGCTGCGATTCTACCACTACCCGCGCACGTACGCCGACTCATCGATAGTCGCCGAGAACGACGACCTGGTGTCGACGACGGTCACCGGTGACGACGACTCGCGCATCGACAGCACGGCCGTTACCATGATCGAAACCGTGTCGCCGGCACTGCCGCCGTTTGGCTACTTTCTGACCAAGGAAGAGGTGCCGAGCGACGCCGACTACGACTGGATTCACACAAACCTGGCGAAACGTTTGCTGTTTCCCGGACGCGACATTCACCTGACGACGTCGACGATCGACAAGTACAACCGCGTGTACCGCGACTATTCGGCGACCGACGACAACGACAAATTGCTGCACAGTTTTGCGCGTGCGCTCGCCAACACGTCGGTGTTTCAATTCATGACGCTGTACATGTTTGTGCGTGCGGTCGACGCGTATCTCTCGATCTACACGATTCCGCTGCCACAGCACATTGTCGAGCAGCAAATGCGTGTGATGTGTGAGCGCTATCGCTGCAGCGATCCGGCTCAGATTCCTCCGCACGCACACTATTCGTTCGTCTGTCTCGGCTGTCGGCGCTACGCTGGGTTCGTCGCCACTCCGAAGCGGCCAAACATTTGGTCCGCTGAAGGCGCCAACGACGTGCGCACGCTGGACTACTCGGACACGCAAGTGATGTTGGATCGCATCCGAAAGCGCGGCCGTCTGCTTGCACCGAACGAGTTGCGTGGCGCGACGTCGATGTACGAGGTGTTTGATCATCGTGCAATGTACAGCACAGACGTCTACGACGCGTTCACGGACGACCCGATCGACAAAGAAATGGCAGAGGAGCGCAAATCGTCGGGCTACTTCGATGCGTTTATTCCGTTTGATCCGTACGCTGAAGACGTGTACGAGAAGAAAGCTGAGCGGACGCGTCGACTGTACGACTCGGTGCTGGAAATGGAAAACGAGCTGCGCGAAACGACGCTGCCAGACTGGCGCTCCGCCGACCCGATTTACGCAATCGACGCTAGCGGCAACGTCGTCGAAAACGTCGATTTGCGCGGCGTTCCGCTGCCTCCGATGCGCCCCGTTGCCGTCAACGGAACGGTGGAAAGCGAACTCGAGTTTCACCGACGCGTACGCAACACGTGTGATCGACTGATGGGCGGTAACTTTTACATCATGGGCTTCCGCATTCCGACGGCCGACAATCGACCCTACTCTGCGGCGACTGATTCCCGTCGTCCGTTGCGTGGCGAACACAAGAAACGCAAAGCTCAGGTGGCCGATCGGCAGCGCATCTCGCAGCTCACCAACCAGTTGGAGCGAACGAAAGAGGAAGACAAACTGCGCCGAAAGTGCTGTCGAAGCGTATTCACACTGGTCAATCGTGTGCATTGCTCGAACGAACTGATGCTCGAAGTGAGTCGACTCGGCAACGCCATCGTCATTGCACAGCGCAGCCGCCAAAAGACGACAGAGATTTACATCGACTGCTGCTCGTGTGGTGCGACATCGCAGTTTTCGCAAATGTCGTACCGCGGTATCTATCTCTTTTGCTCGACGTGCATTGCCAACGGTTCGTGGGCGCTCCGAACCGACAATTCGTCGGCGTACAACCAGTGGCACGACGGCGACAGTCGCCGCGATGTTGAGCTGTCTGCTGCTACTCGACTAATCACACCGAGTTTCTCGTGGCTGCCCGATCAGTACGTTCGACGCGGCGAAAAGTGCGTGCACCCCAAGTGCCGTCGATCCAAGGGACTAAACACGCAGATGATCATGAAAGAAGTCGTGTTCGATGCGCACGGCAAAGAGCATATTGGCTATGTGGCGATCTGTTCCGTGCACTACAAACTGTTTTCGTGGATTACGACGCTGCCGTACATGATCTCGTACTCGATGCTGAGTGTGTTTCTACACAACAACAAAACGACCGTGTCGATCGACGAAATAGCGAAAACCGACTTTCTCGATCTGCATACGAACCGCCTTACCGACGACAAAAACAACGCGGCAGCAAAGAATCGACGAACGCGAAACGCGCGCACGATATTTGATCTACACGGACAATAAAACAGGGTTATGTCTCAAATACGCAGCGACAACAATAAACGCCATGACTGAAGGTGTCGTCATGAACTCGATATCCGCCGACGAGCCATTGCAAGTCGGAGATACTCTCGAAACAGGGAGCGTTTTTGGTAATTCAGCAATATGGACTGTCGCAAAAGTCGTAAAAGGAGGCGTGTACAAAATTCAACATGAAAGTGGAGCATCCCGCTACGTGCGGCGCGCCAAAGATAAGGAGGGGATAAAATACGGCATATTTGTTTACGTACATAAGAACGCAAACGGGAGATGGGTGCGCGACGAAACTGGGCCTGCATACTATTGGGCGTCTCTGCCAAAACGACCTGTGAATAACGCTGGTTTACTCGTGTGAATGACTTTGGTTGCGATATTTGATCTTCACCGGCAATAAAAATCGGGTTTATTTCTCAAATACGCACCGCCGACAATAAAACGCCATGACCGAAGAGGCCGTTATGATCTCGATATCCGCCGACGAACCGTTGCAAGTCGGAGATACTCTTGAAACAGGAGACGTTTTTGGTAATTCGGCAACATGTACTGTCGTCAAAGTCATAAACGAAAGCGTGTACAAGATTCAACATCAAAATGGAGTATGCCGCTACGTGCGACGTGCCAAGCATAAGATGGGAATAGAAAACGGCATCTTTGTTTACGTCGAAAAGAACGAAAATGGGCGATGGGTGCGCGATAAAATTGGACCCGCAGAATATTGGGCGTCTCATCCGCAACGACCTGTTGAATAAAGCTGGTTTCGTCTTGTCGACGTCTTTTATTTGATCATTCTCGTACCCACAAAACGTTTTTCCATGCCGCTGTGCTCGTTGACGCTTGCTGTCAGTTTTGTGTTGTTGCTCAGTGTTGACAGGCGTAAGTTCGGCCATTGTAATATTTGTTTGTTTATTAAATGCTATTTATTTTCAGTTTGGGTCGATTCGATTGCAAGCGCTGGCCACGGCGGCGAGCCGGGTGGTTTCGCGGGATAATGTTCGTCGTAACCGATAAAATAGTTGCGAAAAAACTCGACTTCGCGCCGAGTCTCCTCTTCGGCTCTGTTCCACGACAGTCGATTGAGTCGCTTCTCTTCCGCCAGAAGCGCGCGCCGTTCTTCGTCGTTCATCGTCGCCATCTTGGCAGCGCGCTCTTTGTCGTACTGTTGTCGAGATTCATCCAACTCTTTTTGGAGCTTGCGGCTGCGCTCCACAACATCGGGGTCGGCGGGCGGCCAGTCGTTGACGAGTTCTTCGAGCTTTCCACTGCTCCACACGACAACAGTGTCGATGTCGTAATTGTGCGCAAAGACCCGCCATCGACCGTAGCCAGGCGGGACGCTCGGCTGGGGTTCGTCGCAGTAGAGATCATCATGATGGATGTATACGCCGTCATAGCCGCGCTCTCGAATCAGTTGCCAGTTTGGCCCCCACTGACCGAGCGGAAGAGGGAGTAAGTCGACAACCGTACTTCGCGACACTTCAAGCAGTTTCAGCTCATTAAAGTTGACAAGTCGGTACTTGTGTGTATAGACATCTGATTTCCAGTCGTGCGACGCTTGTACCCATGCGTCGCCGATCGCAAAGTGGAGCGCTTCGTTACACTTTTGGCGATAGCCTTCTTCGAGCTTGACGTCAATCGATAGCGAACGCGGTTCGCGCGCGTAGTGAATCCACTCGTGTGGTGTTGTTTGGCTGTTCATACAACGTAGCGTGTTTGTCATTTGTTAATCGATTTGTTGGCGCGAATTCTGATTTTTCTTATTTTAAAATTGGTTTGGCGAGATCAAATAGTTTCTATCGATAAATGAACATCGCTCATGTAAACAACTTGTTATTTATTGGTCGCTCGTTTGCTGTTCTTGTTTTCGCGGCGCCGTTTCAATTCGTTGTCTGGCAGCGACGACGACAACGAATCGGAAGAATCGTCCGATGAACTGGTCAAAGAAGACGAATTATCCGAAGACGGTGGCGACGCAAGCAACGTATGTTGCGCAGCAGTGGAATTTACAATGAATCCGCCTTCGGTTCGTCTGCAGTAGAACACCTCTCGTAGCTGTTTGTTTAGCCTGTCAAATTGGCTTTTGCTCGCTCCCGTGTTGCAAACGAGTATGTTTTCATGTCCGCTGTCAAAGAGGTCTGATACTTTAATCAAGGCTGATTGTACGTCGTTTGACGTTGCAAGTAATGTTTTGTTCATTACATCGTTTATCTGTTCTGTTATTGTTGGCATTCGGTTCATTTTAGATTGATAAATTTAATGGCGCGACAGGACGCACCAATGTTCGATTTATTTTTGTTCGACAGGATAATACGTGTATTCAATGCGCGAAACGATCAGCTGTCGGGTGTTGGGTTCAAGCAGCTGATTTCGTTCTTTCGTGCTCTGCGCCATGTTGGCGATCGAGCGACCAAAATGCGAGCTTGGTGCGAACGTCTGAATTCGCACGCCGTGGTCGCCAATGTGTGTCTTGGAAGCCATCGTCATGTCGTACTTCTTCTTGTATTCGGCGACATATTGGTCGAGTTGATTGCCGTCGACGACGATCAAGTTTTCGCCGCCAATCGTAGTCGACGAGGCGTTGCCAAACTCTTTGAGATCGCCTTTCAGCATGTAGTACAGCTCGGGCGACAGATTCTCGTAGACCTGCACGGTCTTGAGGCCGGGCGTGCGAACGACTTTGGCAACAAGGCTGTCGGGGCTCGGCTGGTTCGCGTGGCAGCTCAGCGCCACCGTCAGCTGCTCTTCGGCATTTGGATTCTCAAACAGCGTGGTGTTGTGCACTTTGTGACCCGGTGGGATTACGTAAGTCACCGGCTTTTTGTCTGTTGTCTGCTCGAGAGCAACGACGTGCGGCTCGTCGACTTTGGTGCGCGGCGCCGCGTCGGTAAGTTGCGCATACGTGGCATGCTTTGTCGTGCTGTCGGTGGTGAGCAAATGCGCCTTGGCGATAATCACGGGACCGTTGACGTGTTCGCGCAACGGATACGTGATCGGCCCCTGGACGGCGTCGGCGGACCATTCGCTGACGACCGGAATGATGATCGTTTTAGGTTCCACCGACTGATTTTGCGCACCCACCGAGCTGGGCAAAAAAGGCGATGGAGCAGCCGGAGTGATGGCGCTGTCGGCAGAGAACGACTGAAGTTTCTTTGCGTCCGACATTCGCGCAGAGTAAATTTTGAAATGTGCGCATCGACAACAGTAATAGATAGTTTAATGTTACGCTAACTGTTGGCAAGCATCGCCAGTGTAATACGTTCGCGACGACTATCCGTCACAGAAGGTGCGCTACCGCCACCAATGTTTGCGTCGTAAACGCTTCGATACGGATCGAAACGGAGTTCACTCGTTCGCTTAAAGACAGGCTGCCGTCGTTCGTCGTTGCGCGGTGTGACGATGTAAAACGTCTTGTATCGCGGATCGGGGTTGTAGCCGACGCGATATCGAAATTCTCTGAGAAGCGCGTTGATATTCTGCACCATTTGCGGTTTGTCGCCGGCGGAGCGAACGCCCTGATTGGCTAGTAGGCGATCGTATGTGTATTTCATCGCTATCAGCCTGATGAACATGGTGCGGACTACATCCCATTGCACGTCGGGTGTGTTGTTTGGCAGCATTCTGTAGGGTCGACGACGAATGAACTCCTCTTCGGGTACGCCGCCGAGAGATGTATCGGTGCAGTAGAACTGAATGTCGGCGTACGCGTCTGCTTTGGCGGCTACGTAGGACGGGTGTAGCGTAACGATGCCGATAGCACGCAGCGGATCAGTGAGCCACGGCGCATTGTCAATAAACGATTGACGTATCGAAAGTCGCACTTTCTTTGCCGTTTCCGTTTGCAGCGCTGGTTTGAACATATCCAACTCGTGTAGTCGATCGATTTTCGACAGCAGATCGTTGATGTTCGTTCCACTTTTGACTGTTTGAACTTCTGGATGCGACGAAACGATATCTCGAAACGTGCCCAACACAAACTGTTGCGTCAACGCCATGGCTGGTGGCAAGTTGGAGATTGCCTGTTTCGCCAATCGTGCGCGTTCGACTGCTTCACGACGACTTTTTTCGGCAGACGATAGATCGTCGGACAATAAACTCTGAGGTTGGCTGTTGTCTAATTCGTCGACATTGATATTAGGACCGCGCGGAACACGCTGTACCTCGCTGAGATCGTCTTGACCAAAAAGACGTCCGCCGCCGGCACCGCCTCCGTAGTTGCCATCTCCTCCGCCTCCGCTTCCCCCGCCGTCACCGCCGTCATAGCCTCCATAGCTGCCATCGGCACCGCCTCCTCCGCCTCCTCCGCCTCCTCCTAATGACGCGTCTTCCGATTGCAATGGAGTTACCAGATTAACTCTCCCAAATCGACTGCCGACGACGTCAAAGCCAGCGACTTCAGCTTTTGCGGCACCCTTTGGAAATGCCTGAAAACTGATAAATTCTTCTTCGTTTCGGCGACACAGGCCGCGTACTCGCATGGCTGCGTCGTACCAATCTTGACTCAAAAGGGATTGCATGTCGTACACGTACAATTCGTTCGATGCCCGCGATAGACGTACGACGTCGTCGGGGAGACGCGGTACGTGAGGCGGCTTGATTCGATTCTGGTATCGCGTGTCCGAGTCGTTCAGAAACGCGGAGCGCACGTTTGGCACCACTTGCACGACGTCGTTTAGCGACGTCCCTGAAGCGACGATCGGCGCAACAACGTGCACGCTTGTCGGTTGCACGGGTGGTGGCGGCAGCATACTTGTGGATGCTGCGATCGGCGGCGGTACAGCAGTTGGTGGCGGTGCGGCGGCGTGTTGCACATGCGTCGCCAGTTCCTTTGGTTGGATTGGTTCTGCAATTTGTGCGTGCTCTATTGTTTCAGACTGACTATTTGATGCCGTCTTTTTTGTTGTACGAGTCGATTTTCGCTGCTGCCGCGGAACCAACGCGGCGACGTCGACAAAGTCGCTGTTTTTGTCGGCAAAGGATTTCTGTTTGTCGCTCATCGTCTTTAATATTGATCGCCCGTACGATCATACATACTACTAGAACGGTGTGTGTTTATAAATGTTACTGCTGATTATTGCACTATGCGTTTCGTGTCGAGCCGCCGTTGTAGGCAACGCACAGATCTACGAACCCGCCAAACCGCCCGACAAGTCGACAAACTCTACCTTGGTGCTGTACTTTGGGAATGGCTTCTCGCCCGCCGAGATCAAACATCTGATCAAGCAAAACGTGCAATTGGCCGCGTTCGGGACTGCCGGTATACTGTTTCTCATAGCGGCTGCGACGTGCATCATGGCGTCGGATGGCTGCGTCAAGAGGCGACTCAACAGAAATCGCTACGTGCGCGTGTCCGTTGATCCGCATCCACACAAAGATTAAAAATAGCAACTGTACAACACAAAATAACAGCCATGGACGTTTTTGTGTCCGATCCAACCGTTTCCGTGGCACTCGCATTCACTGCGCTCTTTTGCATTATTTTCTCATGCTGTTTGTTTGCCAACATTTGGTGTTCATCGCGTCGCTGGTAACTGCGGTACTTGCGCACCGAATCGCTATCGACGCCGCCAGCTGCGCACCAGAATTTCTTATCATTCACACGCCGTTCAACGACACTTTTCGCGTTTCCATTCAAACGGCGCCAAACGTCACGTGGAAGTACATTGCACTGGGCGTCACTGTAGGCAATCGTTCGGTTCTTACGCAAGCAGGCGCTGGTGCCATTCACGCGGTTGTCGTCAACGCCGCACAAAAAGCGCCGCCTTGGGCTTCTACACAGCGAACGATAAGAAACGAAGACGGATCGTTGACGATTGTAAATATAACAAAAACCGCGCGCAGCGCAGATGGACTCGATTTGTTCGTCGATATTGTATTTGATATCGACTGGTTTGGCTGCTTCGGCGTGGCTGGCGACGGGTTGATATCGCAAATTGCTCTAGTCGAAACGGATATGCTATCGTCTTGGCCAGCAAGAGGCCACGTGGAGGCGTTTTGCGCTCATTTTCAGCCGAGCCCGTGCATCTACTACAATCCGCGCGCCAGTTGGACGTTTGACATCAAAGCGCTGATGGATTTGCTCTTGTTTGCCGTCTTGGTTTGTGGCATTGTAATCGCGGGAACAAAATAAATTTATTTGGTTTCGCTATTCGAAACGTACACCGCGTACTGTTTTGCACAGAACGGGCAGCGCGCCGAGTTTTCCGTCCCATACTTTGACATTTCAAACGCCGAGTCTTCGAGACACCTGAGGCAGATCGTTTTACGTTCGTCGTCGGTACGGCAGCAGTCGAATGTCATCACGTCTTTGCTTTCGTAGCACAGCAAGCACTCGCCAGGCGCAGTCGGAAATCTATTCGACCTGAAATTCACTTTGAATCGTTCGAGGCGCTGTGTTCGCAAAAACGCCGTCAGCCGTTCTTCAGCTTGTTTGCACAGCTGCAGCGACGTGCCCAAAATTGTCGTTATTCGCGTAACGTCGTTTCTGATTTCTTTCGTAATCGTAGGGTGCGGACCGCGGGTTTTACGCGGCAATTGTTTTGCCACGTGTAAACATTTGGCAAACGTTTTTCCGCTTCGCGACAACGGCAGCATCATCGCCGTAAAATCGTACATAATCGCTGTATCGTTGGTAGCCATCGCCCTCTGTTCCTCGATCGCCTGTTGCGGAGTAGCGGCAGGTAAAAATTGTTCACTCATCGTTTCTTAACAGTGTGTGCGAGCGCGTATAGAAAATATATTTGTTTTTCGACGACGAATGATCAAATATTTATTAGCTGATAGCTTTCGTGACTTCCTGTGCGAGCTGAAAACACCTTGTCGTTTTTGCGTTGCTGTACATCATGGTGTCGATAGCTCCGCCCGTCCCGAAAATTTCCGCGACTGTCATATTTGACGTGTCCAATCGTTTTTTCTCCGCGATCAATCTCCAGTAGATTTCGGTGGCGAGACGCACGTCGTCCTCGTGCGAATCGATGTTTGTTTTTCCCAGACTACTGTTCATGTTCACGACGATGTTGCCAATTTGTTCTGTCATGTTCTGTATCGTGTTGGGCGAGATGAGAGATCTGAACGCAAACTGCGTCACGTTTTTCGTCTCGAACAAGACGCTAATCGGTACGTAACGGTACGACCATATGTCGTTTTCGTCAGCGCTGTACGCTACTACGCACGGTGTATTCTGTATCACTATGACGCATGCTACCGACGTCCAGTCGGCCCGCATCGACGTGCTGGCGATTCCGTTGATCAGCGGTAGCGTCGAACAGAAACCGAGCACCAGACGATTGAATCTGTTTGCGTACGCAGCGCTCTCTTGCTGCTTTGTAGGATCAATAAAAAGCAAGAGATCACCGCTGCGAAGAGAGGCAGTGGTGAACGTTTCAATAATTTGTATTTGATAGTGCGTTTATTAGAGTGTCGTTGAGTTCTTATGGATACGTGATACCGTCAGCGGCAAACACGATAAACGCCAACCACGACGTGAGGATGACGAGCAGTGCACCGACAACGTACATCCACATCAGCGCCGAATCGCCAAACATGGCGGTGCGAGAAAGCAGAGGCAGCAGAAGCATGACGAATGAAAACACGGTAAACACGACGAGCGGCAACACGTACAGTCCGGGCAGCGCCAGCGGTGACGTCGAACCCGTCATAAATCCAAACGATATGTACATCAGCACATTGACGACGACAAACGATATTGCCGCCAACGCAACGTACAAATACGACATGGATTTGCCATTGATCGCTCTCGAGCGCCAGCCGAGCAGGTAGGCAAACAGCACGTTTGCCCACACCACACACATCGTCAGCAACTCGCTCCACGTCGACATACCGGCTGTCATGGCCACGCTCAAAACAAGCGGTGTCGTACCGGCCAGTTGAACGAGCCAGAATACCGACGACTGACCGCCTTCATTGTAGTCATCCGCCTCTTCCGAGTGAAAGAAGAGCGACAACACCAGCGCCATGCCAGCGAACAGACACGACGCCGCATACACGTAACCGACGTTTATCGGCGAGAGATCAGTGACCTCCAGCGCGGGGAACCCACTTAGGTCAGCAGCCGCCGAAGTACGCAACACCGACGCAGTTGAAGCACGCAAATCAAACGTGTTGGTTGCTGCAACCAACACCAGTTGTACGGCGCCAGACACCAACAGCAGACCAAACAAAGCAATCTTTGTGCGCCAAAGATTCGCAGTCATGTCGTCGTAGTACGACGACTCGCCTGCTGACATTACACCAGTGTTTGATTTCTGACCAAACGAAAAGCTCATGGCGGCGTTTTTCTGTGATCTCTGACTAGAGATGTAGACTTTATTCATAAAACACTAAAGATCATGATCTACACTAAAGCAGATCACTTGCACACAGAAAAAGGATGTTGGGTTTAGCGCTGCTGCTTGCGTGCGCGTTGGCGTTTCCAATCCAACTTTCCCATCGAACGATCGATACGAATCGCGCGTCTGTTCGTCGCTCTGAACCGGAGCGACTGGAGCGGGGTGTATTCGTCATCCAATTTTCCACAACGATCGACCCGCCGTTGGCACGCCGTCTTGCGACTTTGATTGGTTACACGCCGACGGAATACGTTCCAACAAACGCCGTTGTCATATTTATTGCAAACACGACAGTCGCGCAGTCGCTTACCAGCACGTTTGGTTCGAAGATCAAACACTTTGAGCGGCTGCAAAACAGCGATCGACGCGCCGACTTTACGTCGATCGCGGGTGCGTCTAAACTGCGATCCGCAAACACCACGATGCGTGCCACGCGCGGGCACGTTACTCACGACCACGACAATGGCGATGGCGACAAAGGCAAACGCGTTCGTTTGCGCGTGTTGAGTTTCTACGGGTCGATGCGCGCCGAGGAAGAGGAAATCGATCGCGCAGCCGAATACACCCAGCAGTTGGCGTCTGCCATGTCGGCAATGCGCAGTCAGCCAAAGCCGATCGTCGACGAGAGTGCGCAGTCGATCACAGTAGAAGATGTCGACATCGATGAAGCAGAAACGGCAGCCGAAGCGATTGTCGACAATATTGACGACGTGTTTTGGGTCGAGATCGCGTCTTCGTACGAACTGCTCAATATGTGGTCGGTGCCTGCTGCTCACCGCGCAGCCGATGGTGAGCGAACGGCGGCCCCGTCGGCATCGCAGTCGACTCTATGGAGTCCAGTTTTGCAATTGCGTGGTTCGAATCAGACTATCGGCATCAGTGACACGGGTATAGAAAACAACTGTTTTTTTAGCGACGGACTTGGCGCTGGAGCTGGGTCGTGGGCGACCGTAAACGGAATCAGCTCGGTGCCGAGCGACAACGGACATCGGAAAATTCGCGCCTATTCAAACGGCGTTGGCGGCGATTATCGAGACATCGGAACGAATGCCGGACACGGCACTCACGTAGTCGGTATCGCAGCCGGTCGTGCATCAGCCGGCTCGCCGTCGGCTAAATACAACGGCGCAGCGCCAAACGCCCGTGTTGCGTTTGTCGACATGCTGCCGAATACAGCGAGCAGATATCTGTACGTGCCAGACATCACCAATATGTTGCAGTGGTTTTACAACGCAGGCGCGCGTGTCAAGTCTGCGTCGTGGGGGTCCGCCGAAGGGGGAGCATACACGGTCGATGAACGCAACATCGACGCGTTTGTTTGGGCGCATCGCGAGATGTTGGTCGTTATCGCGGCCGGCAACGCCGGCACCGAAGGATCGATTACGGCGCCTGGAATGAACAAAAACGGGTTGACGGTTGGTGCGACGATGAACGGCTACGATGCGTACGCTCTCGCCGAAACGCCGCCGAAATCGTTTGCGTACACCAATCAGGAATGGCTGGCGTCGTTTTCGTCGAGAGGCAAATCGACCTTGCCGTTTCAGAAGCCCGACATCGTAGCACCCGGAGGGCAGTACGTGTGGTCTGCAAACAACCAAGCGCCGCTGACGGGCTCGTGTGCAGACGAGTTGCTGACGACGACGGGCTACGCTGGCACATCGATGGCAACACCGCTGGTCGCCGGTATGGCGGCCAACGTGCGCCAAATGTTTGAAGACGACATGCTGGCCGGCGGTACGCGACTTCTCGATCGAGACGGCGGCGGAGGACTGCCGATCTATGCTTCGCTAGTGCGAGCTGTCTTGGCGGCGAGCGGTCGTCCATTAAAGGGAATCTACCCGCAAAAAACGTTTGCGTCTGTCGCTGCGCGCCGAAACGCCGAGGGCTTCGGTCGAATTGCACTGGATCGCGCTCTCGGACCAGCGGTCGCGCTGTCGGTGTTGTCGAACGAACGCACGCAACACGGCCTCACGCGCACAGGGTCGTCTGTCCGTGCCTGTGTTGGTATTTCTGATTTGGCGCCGGGCGCATCGTTGAATGGCTTTGAATTAGTGATACAGTTGGCGTACACCGACTACCCGTCGTCGATATCGGCAAAAGCGGCGCTGGTCAACAATTTGGATCTCCGCGTGACACCGATCGGCACCACCGCGGTAGCGCCCGTCAACATCAACGCTGCCAACGTTAGCGAAACGAAAACGACGATGGAGCGCGTTATCATTTCGCCTGCGCGTGCGGTCGACGTGCAAGTGTACGCAACGCAAATCGGGTTTGGTGAAATGCAGACTTTCTCACTGATTGCCGTTTTGCGACCGATCGCAACAACCGCGTTTACAATGACTCGATCGCTCGTTGTAACGCCGCTGTCGGCGTCGAGTGGCATCTGCCGACTGTGTGTCGACAACGTACTGCGTTCGTCGAGCGACTGCGCCAAGTGCGGAGACGGCAAAGTCGACGCGAACGAGCAGTGCGAAGCCGCAGTCAGCGGTACGCAGTGTTGCAATCCGGCTACATGCGCGTGGCGTGCCGCTGGTACGACGTGCTCGACGACGGTCGCCAACTGTCAAGTGCGCGGCCTCTGTCGCGCGGCAAACGGCACGGTGTCGTGCGTCGCCGACAACACGGTGACGTACAGTCTCACCGGTGCCGACATTTTGTCGTGCACGTCGGTCACCAACTCGACACCACCAAGCGTCTGTAACCGACCGGCCGACGACTGGTTTGCCGAGCTGCGAACGAGTGGCATGCCAACAACGGTGAAATCGCTCAACAGCTCGCAGTTGCGTATCTGCTGTCAGCCGTTTGAGCGGTTTGCGTTTGAGCGCGCTCCGCTCGACCCGATTTATCAGTCGTTGGCTGCGCAGTACATCGCCGGTCGATTGAATGCGGCAGTAGCTGGCGCGACGATATCGGCAGACACCGTGACGGCGTTGGCCAACACCAAGACGCTACTGGAATCTCGATGCGCGACGATCGGGTTTGCAACGCTTGCGGATCGCACGTCGGCGCGCAGTCTCATTACGTCGCTGACGACGTTCAACGAACCGTCGTGCGCATCAAAAGTGCGGACGCCTTTCGACACCTGGTGCAACGCAACGCAGGCATCGGCTGCGAATTTGTTTTGCTCGGGCGCGCCGAACCAGTTTCTCAACGACAAATGCAAGTGCGACGCGTCGCGACAAGATGAACCGGACTGCAGGCACCTATCGTGTTCGGGACACGGAGCGTCGATCTACGACTTTTCGTTGGGGCAGGATCGCTGCGTCTGCTTGTACGGCTGGACGGGCACTGCGTGTGAGCGGTGTGCAACTGCGGTCGTACCTGGAACGCAGTTTATTTGCGTTGGCATGCCGACGAGTCTAGTGACGATTGGCGCACCTACGCGCGTGCTGCGAGCTGTGACGCAGTCGTCTGTCGCGTCGCGTTTGAATGGAACCTACTACGCAAACGTGGCGCGCAGCTTCAACCGAACGACGCCGGTGAAAACAGCCGATGCACTACCTGGTGCTGACGGCCTGGACTGCTGGTGTCGATCGACATCGCCTTTGGCGTCATCGTTTGCAACGCATTACGACGCTCTTGCGGCGGCTACTTCTTTGGTGACTGTTCACGCTCAGTGGTATGGGTACTTTGAAAGCGAACTCACTACGTCGCTCTCGACGTCGATGAAATCGCGTGCATCTGTATCGGCGGCCAGCGCGCGCGGAATGACTTTACTTTTTGCGATTTTGGTAGTAGCGATTTTGCAATAAAGTTGTTCATTGCTGTTTTACACTGAATTTGAATTGAGGTGCGCTCGATGATATCGCAGAGGTGGACTGCGGTCGTGCGTTCGTCTGCGTCGTGTTTTGCTCACCAGACGCGTTGTTTTGCGACACCACCAGACAGCCAATGAGTCCGAAACAAATCAGCACAAAGATGGCGCCGCCAACACCCAAAACGATCCACAGTGTCGTGTGCGACGCAGCCGACGGTGTAGGCGCATTCGTGACAGTTTGCGCGACGACGGGTACGCCGGGCGGAGCCGCCAACACGCCTTTGCGCGACGCAGCGGCTGCCTTATCGGCGAGCGATTGCTTTTTCGGCTCTGCAGCGCTGTCGGGTAGCACCCGTTCGCGGTCCGGTTTCTTTTGCGGTTTTTTGTTGGCAGCGCAGAAGCAGAATTCGGCGTTTGTCGATGCAGCGCACTGCTGAACAGAGCCGTCTTTGAACGACACAAACGCGTCCATGTTCGACGGCCACTCCAACGCACGGAACAACAAGTCACCATTCGTATTGTAGACCGACGATTTGCGCAGCGCAAATCCATTGAGAAGCGGTTCAAACTGTGCGCACGGCGTTTTGCGCATAGCAGAGCCACGCAAGGTGTCGCCGACGGTAACCTGATCGAGATCGATAGCTACGTTGTCGAGAATCGTTCCCGACGAGCCCTGTACCACCGTGCCGCTGCCCAGCGTTATGCCAATCAGCTGCGATGCGCCAACGATAAATGCACGCACACCGAGCCACTTGTTGCCTCCGATGAGTTGGTGGCCGTCGCCCGACAAACGGAGCTCACAGTGGTCGCCAAACGCAGTGGATTTCAACTGCGATTTGGCTTTCGTCGACGCGACGACACATGGGTGTGCGGTCGTAGTGTCGGCGCGTCGTGCAGCAAACGTGTTGCCAGTGGCTGTGATTTGCGCGCCGTCGGCAATATCGAGCATGGCGCTGCTGTCAAACAGGTTGTTCAACAGAGAAACCGTCGATAGAACGCGCACGTTGCCGCCCAAAAACACGTTGCTGTCGAGTGTCGTACCCGTCGCCTGCTCGTCGATGAGCACCGCGCGACCCGTCGACACGCTGATTTCATTGTTCAACAGAACCGTATTCACGCGCCCTCTGCCGATGCACACACCACCGCTGACCGTCAGGTACGCGAGACGCGGACCCTCGACTTGTCGAGCCGGTGCGTCGATCGTACACGTTGGCACCGCAGAAGCGACATTTGTGTACGCAGCAATCAAGAGGTATCTCAGCGTCACGCCGGTGCCAACGCGAACAAACGACGTCGATGGCGAGCACGCCGCCGGACGACGAATGTAACCGCGTTCCGTTGGGCTTATGCCCTCGACGATCAGTTTGTTGGGCTGCACGACCGCCAATTCGATGCTACACGATCGCGTAGCGCACTTGTCGCCGTACACTAGCAGTGACACGGATCCGCGTTTTGCGTCGGCAACAGCCGCCAGCGCTGCATCCAGGTCGTGGAACACGGGCGTACCGCTGCCACCGCCGCAGCGTTCATCGATGATGGCGCCGGGTATGCGGTCGCCGCCACACGACACACAGAACTGCTTGGTCGCTTTGGTCACGGCGAGCGCCACGTGCGCCGGTGTAGACGACGGCAGCACTTTGTTGGCGAGCGGCTGATTGACGACAGCGATATGCGCAGCCACGACTACGGCACGCATGAGTGCGCCGTTGCCGCTCGACGCATCGACGGCAATCGTCGCGCCGTGCTCGCTCGTTTCTGCTATGTGCGATGCAGCAAGCGCCCACTCTGCTGCCGTCGAGCCGACGTGTTCGACCGAATAGATGGCTAGCGTCTCACTCGCCTGGAGGTCGACGTCTTTGTTTGCGAGCGCGACACGCAGAGCCACCGAAACGCATGCCGTCGGAGCGTCCGTGTGCAGATCAAACATGTTGCTGACGACACGCCCTTTCACGCCGTTCACCGACGGTACCGTGGCGGCATAGCACTCTTGGCGCATCGGCACGTACGCGTAGCCGAGCCACGACCAGTGCGTTTTCGTGCCACCAATAGTAACGACGCCGCTGGCGTCATCGATGCGTCCTTCGTGGTCGTGTAGCGCAAACGAGACCTGTGTCTGTCGTCGATTGTTGTAGACGAATTTAAAGTACTGCTCGACGTTTGCAACGTCGTCTTCTTCGTAGTGGTTAGCGCCACGCGTCAGCAGCGCGCGATCGCCGTCGGTAAACGTGTTGGGTGCGACGATAAACGTGTTATGTCGCACGCCCGATGCGCAGAACTGACCGTTTTGCGAGCAGTCGCGCGGAAACTCGATGCTAGCGAACAGGAATCGAGAGCACGACACAAAGAACTCGGTAAACGACGTCGCTTTGGCGGCGCCCATTTTCAGTGCAGGACCCTTGTTGAAAAACAGCGTGTCGGTGATGTGGATGCCTCGATTGCTCGTTCCGGTAAACTCGATGCCGATTTTGTCGGAAACCAAGATGCTATCGGTAATGCTCAACGAGCCAGCAACGTGTACGATGGCAGTGCTCGCACCGAAAAACTCGACTTCGTTCAAAACGACGCGGGTCGTTGGCGCATTCACAGTCAACGCCGACTGGTGTGAGTGCCCGTAAATGGCCACTCGATCGATGAGCAACATCGACGACGGAGTGCCGACGACATCGTCGTTGTTCGGATGGATCGAAATAGCGCGCCCGACGCCTTCGTGAATCGTAAACTGGACGTTGGAGACACTCGATAGCGCACCATCGAACGCGGCAATACCGCACGACGAGCCGCTCTTTCGTGGTCGCACGTTGATGTTCGTCACACCGAGGCCGACATCGTCGTCGGCCGTCTGACTGCATGTGGTGATATCGAGGCCAGAGATCGACGTGTCTGCTTGTTTGATAAAGTAGCATTCGCTGTCGTCCGACCGTGCCCATTCGACGTCGTGGACAGTCAACACGATTCGCGAAACGCCAGCTCGCGCGGCGTCTATAATCGTTGCGAATGCGTGCGTTGGCGTGTTTCCGTCGATCACTGGGCCGAATCTGGTGCACGCCTGATCGATGCAGTACGTTGTCTGCTCTTTGCGCAGCTTTGGCGCCCAAAAGTTGCTGCCGATTTGCAGGCTGTCGGACAAGAGTAGTACAGGAGAACCGGCAAACGTGTTGCGCTCCACGATGCAACTGTTGTCAAACGACGCCGACGCAGCAACGACGATCGAGTTGCTCGTTTCCGATTCGCTGAATCGGCACTGAGTGACACGCACATCGACGTACGCACCGCGACCAAAACCGATGTTGGTGTGACTCTGCGACGCCGTGAAATCGATGCCCGTCAGCGTGAGTTTGCTGATGACCGTGTTAATTTGCTTGTCAGCTTCTTTGGTGTCTCGTTTCTTCAGGTCGCGCGCCGCACGAATCGATCCAACAGCGGCATCGCGCTGTCCTTTGTTGTCGTACGAAAACACCGAGTTGAACGCCGATTGGTAATTCTCGGTGCCTGCCGATACGGCGATAGCGACGAGGTTGTCGATTTTCGCGCGCGTGCCAGCCGCCGGACGTCCGATGATGAGATTCTCGAGTCGAACGTTGCTCGCACCAATGCCGATCAACGCGTCCAATCCGTCGGCGTTGGCTGCGCGAATGATCGGCGGCGTGACGGCACTTGCAGCGGCTTTGATCGTAATCGAGCGCGAAATCGTCAGCGCCACACCGCTCGGATGCACGGGCAACACGTACTCGACAGAGCTCAGCTCGACGGTATCTCCAGGCGCAGCTGCATCAACGGCAGCCGTCAGCGACGGCGATTCGATACCGACGCGAATGACGCGCGCATGGGCAAAAGCAATTAGAAGCAGTATAAACGCTGCCAGCATGTAAAATGTCTGATAAGTGCGCATCGCACTAGTTAATAGAGAACAACGATATGTGTATCTTTGAATACCGAGTTTTTGATTGGCTGCACCAATATTCGATACATCATTTTTTCGTGCGTTTATTTGATCTTTTGGCCGAGTTTCGATTTGCGTGCACGCGTTCTATCGACGTCTTCACTCGTTCAATCACTCGGACTCTTTTCACACGATTCGTCAGTTCCATTTTCGGCAGCCAGTCGACAATCTCGAGAATGACGTACGCAGGCAGACAAAGCTCTGATATGGCAATACAGATATCGACGATAGATTCGTAGTAATACGGCCAACGGAGCCGAGCCGTTTTTGCCCAATAAATATTAGTTCTCGCCGCAACGTACGTTTCGTGCGGTCTGTCTAAAAGGTGTAGAGTATGCGCATTGGGACCAAACTGGCGATCAGCTCCCGTGATTGTGTATTCGCCGCCATGCGCCTCAAGTCTCCGAAACTTTGGTCGACAGTTTTTCAACGTACCGAATTCCATGGTAATGTACAGTAACGCATTACCGAACACTCCGGTACTGCCGAACCAGAAATTGTTAAACACACGCACACTGTTTTGTTCAACAAAATTTTCGAAATTGCATAATATGTCTACTGGACCCAACAGTAGAATCGATTGCGTGACTACACCGTGGTTTGCTGTCCAGCGGGTAAAATATTCCAAGCTGTCCGTGTAGCGAACAGTGTGTGTGTGTGTCGAAAACAGTATAGCGTTCGCCAAGGAAGACATAGACACCGTTGTCGAACTGAGATCCAAATGACGTCTCGACTCTAATTTTATGCCAAAACGGATTTACCCAAGGAAAACGTTTGCGAGTCGACTCACGACTCGGATCCAATTCTATTTGTCTAGATTGCACACTGCCCATCACGTTTTCGAAATACTCGAGTGCGTCCTCGCATCGACCGGTGATATCCATCGTCAATTCCGCAGCGCAGGGGTATAACGGATGTTTCATGTAATCGCAAACAAATGGACCGCCTGCCTCAATGACGTCATATGGATGCCATCCCGCTATATCGATGACGCCATTGATCAGCTTCAACGAACGAATATGTGGTTTTTCTTTCGGTAAAGGCGTTGTCATTTTATCAGTGGCGTGTCGTCGATTATTGGTATCAAATAGATTGCAAGGCGATAAGCATCAAATAATTGAAAACCTATTTGTGGTTTGAAAACTCATTTTAGAAAAGTAAACGAATGTCATCGAACGCGGACCTTGCGCGAGTGTTGGATTATGTTGCCTCCGTACAAAAGTGGGAACTCGAAAAGATGGAAACTCAAATGACGAATATGCTTATAACGTGGGGATTTACGCTCATAGCCGTCTGCGTCATTATCGAAGTTTTGGCGTTACTTTTATGTGTAGCCAAAATAAACGAGATACACGACGCAATCGTGGTACGCTTGAACAGTATACAGTCTACGTCATCTTTGTCGGCGGAAACACAAAGCGAAACAAAAAAAGAGCGATAACTAGAGCACCAAACACTACATAGTCGACGTTTATTAAAAATTGCAAACAGTAACGGTGCCAGGTTTCGAGATCAGTTTATCCACAACACCGCCATTTGTGAAATCGATTGTCGTTTTGTTGCCAGCTACGACGACCGATGGCGCACCAACCACGCCTTTCAAAGTAGCCGACGGTGTTTCGTTTTCTGTTATCTTGGATGAGCTAGCGTTTTTGTGATCCGGTCGACTTTTCTTGTTTGACATAACGTTTGTTTGCAGTGGTGTGTGCTAGCTGCTTACGGACGATCAAATACCAGATACATTTGATCTTTCTATTTCAACGCTACAGATTACACTGCAACAGCTGGTGCGTAGCGTTGTCTGAAAGTTTAATGCAAACGTCGGTGTGTTTATTTGTTCCTGTGTTCGGTACAAAACGCGACGGCAATGTACCTACCACCATCCTACTCTTCCGAACCAGCGGGTAAGTCTTGATCGTCAGCCCCGCCGTCAATCGGTACAAGCACCGTCAAACCAACCATAGTCGTCTCACGGAATTTGCTCGAATCCCACGCGACGAAACTGAAACCCACGTCAATGTTGCACACTTCGTTCAGCCGCTGCACCACTTCTTTCCGACGCAAATTGGCGCAAACAGTTGCGTTGATTAAACAAGCCCGCTCGTACAGCACCCGAATACCAACAACAGGCATCGAACACGCCAACCAAAACATAAACTCACGACTAGTAAGCCACAGCACACCAACAGGAACGTGCGCCGCGACTTTGAATTCCGACTTGACGGAACGAAGCAACAATGACTGCACTTCCGACAGCTTTTCTAGTTTATCTCGCGAATAAACTGCACAACCAAATGTCTCTAGCGCCAGTTTCGCCAGTTGGCTGTGCAATGAACGTACGTTCAGAGGCCAAGACGTGCCTTCGGCCGACTGTAATTCAAACTGGTCGCGCCAAAATTGCGGAACGTTGACTCTGGCCGCTTGCTGTTTCTTAGAATCGTTAATCCAGTCAATCCATTGCATCGCGTATAGCGTCGGCGTTGACGTGTTTTTACACATCTGGTCATGGTCTGCCAACATCAGTTCACGAAATAGTCTCAATGCTGTAGAGTACAGTCTATGTATCGCCAACGTAGTCGCAACACAGCATTTGCAAGAATATCCACATTGGTTCGGCGGTGCTTGGCGCCGTGCCTTGATTTCGGGTGACAAAACATTACTAAAATACACAGCCAGCTGGTTTGCGTCGCCATCATTTGGATTTTTTGGCAATCTCCAGATAAACTCGGTGGAGGCGTATAGTGTAACATTGTAGTGAACTTTCGAAGCGTGGCAAGATCCATACGCTTGAACAGTTGTTCGCTAGGATAGAATTCGTCCAAATTATTATGAGGCCTAGCACCTGTTGGAACAGCCATTGGTATGACGTCCCACACGCATAAGATCGTCTTGGAAGAGACGACGTTTTGCGATTCGCACGATTTTTGTTGGTCCACTTCGTTTGACATCACGTCGATTTAGTGTGGCCTGTAACACGCGCCTATAGACGATCAAATCCCCGATAATTATTTGATCCAGACGATCAATTAGCCGACAAATATTTGATCTTGCGTTTTTTTATTTGTTATATCATATATCGCTGCAAACCGCAAACAACGCAACGAATGAACATCGTCTACGAACAATCTCCATTTGGCGCTGAACAGAAAATATGGATTTACTTGGGGGTGGAAGAGAGCAGCTTTGAAACAGTTGCCGTCAGCTTGCCGCGACACTCGAAGCATGTGCAGTGCCCCGACGCCGCTTGTCGCCACTCGATTATGTTTGTCGTCAGCACCGGCGCCTGTCGTATCGATAATCTCGACAGCTTTACCGTCGACGTGATTCGTCGCATGTTGCGTGCTCGAACTGGAGGCAGCATTTTTCCGCATTTCGGTGTGCACTCGAATCACCACACAGAGGCGTTGGAGGCGTTTGACGATCGAGAGGGGCTGGCCGAGCAGATCATCTACCATATCGAACAGATTTTTGGGCTGCCACATCGAAGCCGTCGATCACTCGAGTGTGTCGCCAAGATGACGAACTTGCGACGTGCGAAATTCAACGAGACGAAACATTTGCACCAGTCTTTGTTGTCAACGATTGGTCGATTCGGAGATTGCCCTCGACTCACTGATATCACGTGCAGAGTGTTTATGAGCGGATCTCTACCATCACCACCGACAACTGATACAACTCTGACGGTAGCACGAAAATCAACCAGACGAACTGCGCCGGTTGTTCGCTACAATCCACGCGGCCCGCGCAAATCGATTCGGAAATAAACGCATCGATAGCTGCTGACGCAAAGTATTTGATGCCGCAAAATATTTGTTCGTTTACGATGTTGATGCATTATTATCTGCTACCAGCAACAAGATAAACAATGACTTCTTTTCTCAGCCAGACACAAAAATTTGTCGCAGAGTTTGACGACATTCTCGAGAAAAAGCGAGCTGCGTGGGTAAAGTTTGTTGCCGCTTTTCCCATTCAAACGGTAGAGTCGTCGCTCGGAACTTACATGGCACGCTTACCACAAGCCGGCGATATTTACTGGCTTCTTGCTGGAGTTTTACAGCCAAAGTTGATTCCAAAGTTTAGCGACGTGCAAACGTTTCGTAACACGCGGTACAGCCGCTTCAACGTGTGGCTTCTGGGAGCAACGAAGGGTGTTGAGCTTGAATACGTACGCAGCTTTCTAGAAGAGTCGTTCAAGAACGACGACGGATGCGACGTCTGCCTCAAGAACAACCGCGAACTACACGGTCATCTCAGCAAGATGAACATTTCAATGATGACAGCGTTGTACATCGTATTTCAGAGCATTGCAATGGCGCCGAGTTTGATTCCAGAAATCGAAAAACTCAAAGTGACTGTGCAAGAAAATCGAAACGAGTTGAAATATTGGGAAGACTGTCAGGATGGCAATTGTATTGAAGACGATGATGACGTGAGTTGCCGTTGCAGTGACGCGCTCGAAGCCGCCTACAAAGAAGCATCGAAACACGCCAGAGCATTTCTGGATTTGCTGTTTGAGAAATCAGTTTCAAACGCAGATGGCTATTTTCAGATTGGTCTTGAGCCCTATATGGTTCATCAAGCGTGCTCGGTCGACGACGAACAAGGATTCAGTGTTATGCGTCAACCGGCCGACGAAGCTAAAGAGAAAGCGCGTCTAGCGGAAGAAAAACGCGAGGAAGACGAACGAAAAGCAAAGTGCGAACGTGAGCGCCTCGAGAAAGAAATCAAACGGACGCAACAGACTGTCGAAAAGTCGAAAAAACGTCTTGCTGAACTGAACAACGAAGCGGCGAAGAAGAAAAAGTCGACTAGATCGCAAAATATTTGATCGCAAAAATATTTGATCCCACAATACATTAAAATGTATTTGTGTTTCTACCATCCAACCCTACCGATAAACAATGTCACAAAAACAAACGACAAACAAAGTTTCCAAAGAATTTAGTTCACAAAAAATCTGCGTCTCGTGTCCAGCCGACACAATGAAGATATTGCAGCAGCAACCTCAGAGATTTTGGATGGATGATCTCGGTAGTTCGAATGCACGATCGAACATGCTCGAAATTCTTCAGCAAGCGACGGCCGCAGAACGAGCGAGTCCGTATCGACGATCGCCGTTCCAAGACGGCTTGGAATTTGTGCGCAAAAACTATCGTATGGTCGATTCAACAAAAACGCTTGTTGAGTTTGTGAAGCGCGGCGCAACTGGAGCTGCAAATTCGGATGCTACAACTGCCGACCCCGAATCTGACACCGACGTAGCGTTTTGTTCGGCTGCAACTATGCTGCTGCCGAAACCCAAGTCGAACATACTGCCGATAGTGTTCGAGTTTGTTGCTGATTCTCTCGACTGCAACGAAAAACGCGTTTTCTTTGGACTTTTCGAGAGTGCTCAGGGTTTATTCAATGATGGTCAACTCGCAGTGGATATTGGTGTTTGTCTCAACGATCAAGGCCGTCCTCACTTTGTTTTTTCGCTTACTCCACAACCCAATGACGTACGACAAGTGCTGTATGACGTCTACCGTCGTACACGCAATATGTTGATGACAAAATGGACCTGTTCCGTTAGAGTTGGTGTGTACGAAGCGCAGCAGTGGAACCTGCAAGGTATAACGGCAACTTTTTCCGCCAGCGATTCTACCTGCCAGCGGTTCTTTCGATGCGGGTTTGAGTTTTACAAAACGATGGAACGTCTGGAAAGCGATTTGGTCAAAGACGCCAACGACAGTGAATAAAGATAATCTTGGAGAATTTATTCTACATTTGTGCTACTCTACTGCAGTTTTTCCGCCAACGATTCCACCGGTAGGCAGTTTTTTCGATGTGGCAAATAAATTGTCTTGGATTGTTTATTCATTTCGCGAAGTCTATTTATTCGCCAACACGCGTTTCACCCCGCACCACAGCTGAAAGGTCTCGGTGGCATCGTTGACTGGCCAGTGGTCGTGTGGCGCCGTGACCAATCGATTGGCTTCGCGAACCTGGTCCGGAGTCATACCTTTTACCTGCTCCGTCGGGTCTTCGGTCGACGCATAGTCGTCAAACATTTCGGCGAGACCTGGGTGTTTTGGATCGACTTTGAGCATCAGTGCCACGTTAATGCGGCCGATATCACATCCAGGGTTGTCGGTGATCAAATTGAATCGCACCTTTTGTTTGTGTTTGCGGCCAAACGGACCGTACTGCTTCTCCAAGTCACGCACCCAGTCGTTAAACTCTTGGATCGGGTTGTCTGTTGCGGCGGCGTTGATGCGCTCCAGAATCGGCTGATGTTTCACCCAAAACTCGCTCCATGTGCGCGGATGAAACTCTTCTGGTTTCGGTACGCGCGAACAAAATGCGGCTTGCTTGATGATCGTACCGTCTTTCGAACCAAACGTGACGCCGATCGCCAGCAGATCACGATTCAGTTCAGGGCCGGCCATTTCAACGTCGACCGACAGACCGTACTCTGGTATCTCGTCAGTGGTTACGCTTGATGCAGTCTGAGCGCTTGCAGACACAGACCCCACTGTCTCGGTCTTCGCTCGCTTTGTCTCTCGCCCGTCATCGTCGCGTTCGACGTCGCCGTCTTTGCTCTTACCACATGTGTAGCAACTGGTGCGTTTGGCAAAGTTGACCGGACCGCTGCAGTGTTTGCACTTCCAATCTCCAGCACGCATTGGAGCTGTCGACGGGCATGGCGTCGCGCAGTCTTTGCACGCAACATTGCGTGCAAAGTTGTGGTTGCTGCATTTTGGACAGTACCAATCGCCAGGTCGGAAAGCACTCATTCAGCAATGTTTATTTATCACACACTGGACTGGCCATAGGTCTCACATGTGCTATTTGGTGCGTCTTATTTGATCCACCAAATATTTGATCCCACAGTTCATTGACGGGTATTTGTGTTACTATCAACCACCACGATAAACAATGTCACAAAACCTAACGAGTAAAACAGTCGATGCAAATCTTCAACAGCGCATCGACGATGAACAGCGTGTCACCGAAGAGTTGGACAAAAAGAAACGCAAACTCGAGGACGATTTGAGCTCGATCGGGTTCGCTAAACAAAAAGAGGAGATACAAATGCTAGAGGCAAAAGATCTCCGTCGACGTAAACGTGAAGAACTCGGCTTGGATCGATCGTACAGTGAGTATTTCGAGCTTTCTGCAGCAGATTTAAAACGCGCGATTGTCGACCACGAACGCCGGGTTGCAAACATGAAACGAATCTATGAGAAACAGCATTTGGGTGGCCGCCTGATGTATGGTTGCAATCACGGCCACAATTATTCATGTGATTTGTGTAGCGATGATCACTATTAACCGCGAATATCAATAAACTACGCTCTGCGTCTCATCATGCACCGACCGATTCAATCAAACGACGATCCACTCGATGGATTTATTCTGCGTTCATATGATCGAGAGCGCCTCGAGTGCGTTGTATGCCTCCTGTGCCAACACCAGCGAATCAACACCTTCGACGAGCGCTCTGTTGTCCAGTTCGAGTTCGATTTCAAACTGTCGCGTTTTCTTGTTGTTTTCTTCCGTTTCCACGCGAGAGAAATCGGCGCGCCAGTGAGGTGCGCACTTTAGCCTGAAAGAAACGCGCTCTTTGTCACGCCGATAGCCGCCAAAGAATTGAATGTCCGTAATGTTCTCTGTCTGCACATCCAACCGCAGTCTGCCGACTTTGGACGCATAATCTTGCGGCTTTTGGATCACGCGTCGTTTGCTCACTGTTTGCGTGAAGCAACAGCCACGCGAGCAGTACTCTGAGCGCATTTTTGCGCCACGAATGTCGCTGGTGAATGTTTGCGCTATCGTCGACGTAACGGAATCGGCCAGCAGCTCGCTCGACTTGACCGCCGCGTCGCATTGTTTGTAAAAGAACGGGACCGACACGTTGACTCGGAGCTCAATTTCCGCCGTCGGCAGCTCGTCTGGCTTGAAACCGTTTTTTACACCCTGGATGACGTTGCGAATATCAGAGACCGTAATGTCGTTGCCGGTCATTTGTTTGTTCTTTCCGTGCACCAGTATGTGGTGCATTTTTATTCAGCATCAAATATCACTGCGCGTTCAAGAGCTGCCACGCCGCAACGCCTGCCGTAATCGCTAGCGCTGTTGACGCATCCATCGCCGATGCAGCCGATCCCTCCTGTACAGTCGGCGTGAGCGCACGTTCAAAAGAAACAAAGAACTTACAACAATAGTCAGAATTTTCGACTCGCGGTCGTAGATGACGATCGCAAACACAAACAGGATGATGAAGCACACGGTCGCGAAAACATAGAACGGAAAGCTCATCATTTTGTCCAAATCAGACGGCATGTCAGCACCAAGTGTTTAATAATAGTACGCATTCGGGTACGTATATGGATTAGGGAAAAGCGATAATCGCGGACATCGCTGTGGTAGTATACAATGGGTTGGGCGCAAATCAAGCAGCAAATAAACGTTTATTGAGTGATTAAATTGCACCTCGCACTTCATTGACGAGGTAGGTTGCCGCTTTTGCGCGGTCGTCGCCGTCGGTCTCGTAGACAAAATCGTACACAAGACCCACCAACGTCATCAGAAGCTTGTTGCGCGGATCGCTCTCGGGTTGCGTCGCGCCGCGAAGCACTTTGAGAATAGCTTTTGCTTCATCCAAGCTCATGGACGGAAAGTGGTGCAGCAACAATGGCACCACCGATCCGCTGACGCCTCCGCCACACCACGGCAACACGATCAATGGCGGTTCGGTGCTGCTCTTTAGCATCAGCGCATCTCGCTTCGGATAACTCTCGGCTGTTGCGTCGATTTCGAAGCCGCGCTCATGACGAAATTGACTGGCTAGTAGATCGTCGCGCGGTACGTACACAGTAACTTGGGATGCAGGCAGCGACATGGCAGCCCAGTTCTGAGTGTGCTCGTCGATTTGTTTCGCATTTCCGACAACAATACGACCGTTTCCGTGTTTCGTAGCAAACGCGCGCAGTTTAGGCAAGTAAAACGCAGCAAAGTACGGCTGTCCGCATACAGACGTTTGCGGACCGCTGACCATCAGCGTCGGTACCGAACTGACCGTCGTCGAGGCGCCGGTGGATTGAGTAATATTGCTCATTCTGTATTGGTAGAATGATGTGTCGTTTCTGAAAAGTTTCCAAAGCAAAAAAAGGATCAAATATTTCATCTACCATCAAATAGCGAACTAAACTGCACAATACTACCAGTTAATACATTATCGCTTACAGCACGCCATACATTACATCACCGAATGTCTCATGGGTACCCAGTGTTCCACTACATCGACTTCGAAGCTATTGGCGGGTCAAACGATCGTAGAGGTCTGATTGAAAGAGTCGCAGAACTCGTTGTTACTTTTGACTATCGACCGGTGGTACACGATGGGTACTGTTCCGGCGCCGGCGATGATACAGGCGAGTGGGAATACGACATCACAGAAAGCAAGCACCTCACGCAGTCGCAGTATGAACTGCTGCAGAAGCACTGCAACACATCAGGGTTGGTGCCGCTGGACGTGATGAAAAAGCTGCACCCCGCCGAGGTATACGACTGTGGCTACTGCGGATACGCATCAAACTACGATATCAAACGCGGCTACGTGCGACCTCTTCTGCAATTTGCGTACCAATCAATTACAGATACCGCGACTGCACTGTTGCCGCTGGAACTACCGCCATACTGCATTCTGTGGATACTCGAGTTTCTTTACCCGTACATCGACCATATGAAGAAGCAGCCCATAGTGAGCATTTTGGAAGGCTTGCGGAACAGCAGAGAACGAATTGTAGAACGGCGCACGCAAGCAACAAATAAAGGATTATTGAGTGATTAAATTACCCGCGCTTTATCGACTAGATTGGTTACAATAGAATATTTGATCTACGATCAAATAGACTAAACTGCACACGACACGGACCAGAAAAAGTCGTCCGGAGCAAAAACGGCTCGAGTTATTTGATCAAAAAG
>ERZ650309.53-NODE-53-length-56664-cov-8.424491_pt1 | contig 56664 bp, 53 predicted proteins | sample MGYA00376245_ERZ650309 | MGnify/ENA primary metagenome ERZ650309 (study PRJEB26733, sample SAMN07839294) | wastewater metagenome | biome: urban; feature: wastewater treatment plant; material: waste water | place: USA: North Carolina | collected 2016-04-26 ... | reverse complement strand
ATTTCACTTTTTGATCAAATAACTCGAGCCGTTTTTGCTCCGGACGACTTTTTCGAGTCCGCGTTGTGTGCAGTTTAGTCTATTTGATCAAATATTTTTATTGAGTTTGCGTTTAGCGCAGGCAAATGTGTAATACTTTGCCATCGATTCACGGTCGTCTGCGTATCTGTTGTTGTCGTAGAAGCGGTATTGATACAGCATTTTGCCAACCGCTTCGCAGTTTTCGCGATTCTTTGCACCTTGTTCGAGACATTTTTCGACATAGTCTGGTACGAGTGTGTTGCGAAACCACACATCACTTCTAGTCGGCGGGCCGTCGGGTGCACCCAAGACGCGCTCGAGTAGTGTACAGCGATCGCCCGAAAACGAAATGAAACACCAGCGATCGCGCGGACCTGACGTGCTTTTTTGCAAGAGCGCCTCGTTCAACTCGTCAACATCGGCAATCAAATGAAACGAGAATTCGCGCTTTTCTGCGTTTTTTACGATGATATAGTCACCAAACTGAGTGTCGCGATCGTTTACGTAGTCGTACAAAATGCTCTCGATTTCGTTCTCTGGTACGCATTGTTGCGTTTGGACGCACGTCCAGTACTCAGTCATTAGTGCGGTCTGTTAATGTGGCGCTTTGTTTTTAGGATAGTATTTCGTTACATTAAGTAGTTTATTCTAGTCTTTGTTCAGCGTTTGGTCCGCTTTCCATTCAATAAACAGGAGCGGTCTCCACTCTATTCGTAACTGTCGCTTTCGATCTATCATGGCTATGAATTTCATACACATTTGCAAAAACAAGTCGGATATCCGCTTTTCGCGAGCCATGTGCTCCGCGTGTAATACTCGCGCCTGTTCCCACTGTTCTGGATTCTGTTCTTCGTAGAACCGCTGTGTTGCTTCTCGCATAGTCCAATCTCCCTTTGTAAACCGGCTAGACAGCGGGACTGACATCTGGTCTCGTTTAATTTTTGAACAGTTAAAAATTGCAAGTGGAATTCTGTAATAATATTTGATAGTTTATTCAAACGCTTCGGTAGCCAACACAGCGTCAGCGACGACAACACTCTCGGCTGGTTCTGCAGCAGGTTCTGCAGCAGGTTCTGCAGCAGGTTCGGCAGCTGGTTCGGCAGCTGGTTCGGCAGCCGGTTCGGCAGCCGGTTCTTTTGCGGCCGCTTTGTTGCGCTGCGGAGCGACTTTGCGCGGCGCCTTGGTGGCCGATTTGCGGAGCTTGGCGAGTCTCACTGCGCGATCGATCAATGGGGCGTCGGGATCGTCGTAGCCTTTGAGATCGTGTTTGATGGTGCCTCGATCAAACTCGTTGCATGCGCCAAGAGTCAACATCAAATCGTTGATCATCAACGTCTTTCGCTTCGCGTGCGCCATGTTACGCACAGATTGGTGCATCAGTCGACACAAATAATCCTCTGTGCCTTGGTACAGATCCCGAATAGCACTGGCTTGCCAACGGACGGCACCCGCCGACTGCAGGTCGGTGAGACCTCGTTCATCGATCGCCTTGCTGGCCACTTCTCTGACGACACGTTCAAACGCCTTGAACGGTATCGCAGGTTTCTGCCAGCTCTTGTTCTTCTGTTGGTCGCGAATCTCACGCAACGCCACCGTGCCGGGGTGCCAACGATGCGCCTTCTTTACGATCTTGGCGGCCTCGTTTTGTTTTGCGTCGGCCTTTTTCGGCGCCTTCGACTGCTTTTGCGGGACGCGTTTTTCTGCTTTCAGACCCTTGCTCTTTTTGGCGACGTCAGCGCGTGACTCGGCGGGTTTTGCGGTTTGTTTCGTTCGTGCCATGTTCTCTCGATTCGTTAATTTGTGTAACTCACTATCGGTACTTAGTTTGGTTGTCGCTTGATCACGGGTCGGATCGGTCAGTTTTTGTCGTTTTTGGCGAGTGCAAAATGCGATCAAATACTTTTTGTTTATTCGGCGCGCTCAAACGGCGTCGGTATAAACGTAACGTTAAAGAAGGCGCCACCGGCGCGCATATCTATTTCAGCGGCGCTCATAAAGTTGCCCGGCGGCAACGGTTGAGCAAGAAACGCAAAGTAGTTGTACAGCGTCACGAATCGACCGGCCGCGTCCAACGCTTGCTGCAGTGCCACTTCGTCTCTGACTGGATTTTGCGTTTTGGCATTGTACGCGGCGATGGCGCGCTCCAACAGCGTTTGGAGTCCCGCATAGTCGTAGCCGCGATCGAGTGGTTCGGAGCCGCGACGTTTCAATATCAGCTTGTCGGGAAACGGCTTGCCGCCAACAGCGATTGTCGCCTTGCTTGCTTGTACGGCCGCCATCACTGGCTGTGTTTTGCTCAGCGAGTGCGCTCCCAACCAAACGTTGCCAGCCGACGAGTAGTCTTTGTTTTCGAGTTCGTACGGACGTACGGACGAGGCGATATGACGAAACTCGGCTTCGCTCGCGTCGTCGTAGAACAGATTTTCCGGTAGCGGATTCACAAAGTTGCGAATCGTGTTCAGTGTATCGTCGATGCCCTTTTCTGCCATGTCGTCGGCAACGCGTCGACGAAAGTTGGCGTCCGCGACGGAGCTGTAGTGTGGTTGCGTCTTGAATAGCGCGATGTTCTCTGCGTTGGCTAACGCCGCGACGTAGACACGCATCACAGATTCATAGTCGACGGCTATCTTTTCAAAGAATCTGCGTTCGCGCGCCGTCTGGAACGCCGTCATGACGGGCAGACGCAGTGCATCGATCAACGTCGGCAGCGGTACGGCGCGACTGGTCCGCGAGAAGAACGGCGACTCAGCCGACGGGAACGGTCGCGCCGCCAGCGTTTGAAGTCTCTTTACGGCATCTGCATACAGCACCGAGGTTGCGTCGGCGTTGGCTGGTGCGTTGGCCGCCATCGCGCTACTGGACACGCTACCGTTGGCAAACGCTTTTGCGACGACTGCGCCAAACGTTTGCAAATCCGACGTCGCAGCCAACGACGGCTCTTCGCGGCGAACGATTGACGCAAATCGAGCAACGAAGGAATCGACAATGCGCTCGTAGCGAAAGAGTGCGCGTATTGCGTTGTCGCCTTGCTGCAATAGTTGCAAGATATGCTGCGGCGACGAGAATCCCCACGGCGGAGAAATCGGTTCTTCGCCGATGTTTGGTTTTGACGTAAACGACTTGTAGTCTTCGTGTCCGTGGTGCACCAAGATGTCGAGCGCGCGCAACTCGCGCATATGAGCGGCATCAATCGGGGATGCGCGCCACGAACACTCTCGATGCCGATCGACTCCGTTATCGCCAAATCTCGGTACGTATAGCGCGTGATCACGAACGCACTCCGCGACGACTTTGACGCGCGCGACGTACAGCGATCGAATCGGGTCGCCGACACGTGCGCCATTGTTGTCGAGTTGCCACACGACTGCGTAGTACTCGCCTGCCACCGCCAATACGTTTTCGGGCGCCGACGCGGCGAATCCTCGTCCTTCCATCACGTTTAGCGTCACCGGACTCGCCGCCGAAATGGGTGATGTGGCGACGATGATGTCAGCGTAGGCTTCCGTCGCTCGTTTGTGCCACTCGATCTCAAACTGACTGCTGTTGAGTTCGTTCAGCGCGTCTTTCGCCGATGTGTCGGCCAACGCGCGATCTTCCGCAGGCACGTAGTAAATCTTTGCAGCCAATTCGGGCGCCAAATCGAGGCGCGCTTCCAGAAGCAGAGGACTGTTGTCGTACACCAAACGCTGCACATCGAGTGGCTGTTCGATCGTTGGCGTGATGACGTGTTTCAGCAGATATTGGACCTGCGAGAGTTCAGTGACGAGACGACGATTGGCGTACAGATTGTCAAACGCCATTCGTCGTGTGTCGGCCTTTTCGCGATACGCCTCGAAATCAAACATCGGCCAGAGAAACGCGTTTTCCTGTTCGATGGCTGTTTTCGCTTTGGCGCTGAGATCGCGCTCGATCGGGTACGACAAATCAAACTTCGACCAGGTGTCGTAGTTTGCTTTCAGGTACTGCTGGTACGTTATACCAGCAGGTATCGCGTCCTGTATTGCTTTACGAATGGTAGCAACATGTTTGTCGATCTCGGCCAGTTTTGGGTCGGCATCGAGCAGACCTTTTTTTGCTTCTGTCACACGCTCCTTTATCAGATCTTCGTATTTTTCGTCTGGAAACAGACGACCTTTCGCATCAATATAAGCTCCAGCAAGAACCTGGTCGATAATTTGAACCATTTCGTCGTGCGAAATCACCGCTGGTTTTGTGCGAGATGTAAGTTTGTCGTTTGGTGCGTGTGGATATTTTGTCTCTCCGTCTGGCCAGACTTCCGAGATGATTTTCCGCGCATCTTCGATGCGGTTGGTTCGTTCTTGCGGATCGACTCCTGCGAGACGCGCGCGTTCGTCGGCAGCACGTAGATCGTCCTCTATGTTTTGCGGTAGAACGTCGAGCAGCTGGCGAGGGAACGCGGTCGGCACCAACGACTGAAAGTAAGTGTCAAGTTGCTCGGCCACCTCTGCTTCAGTCCAGAGTCCGGAAATGCGGTGCAACGCCACTTCATTCTCGATGAGTTGTTGCAGCGCGTCTTGATAATGCTTCATCGGCATCGGTTTGGCGACGAAAACGTAGCCGCCGTTTGCTCGCGCCTGCTCTTCGGCGGAACGAATAATCGTGTCGATAAACTCGCCGATCGTCGATAGCGCCAATTGATGTTTTGCCTTTTGCGTCTCGTCGGCTGCCGATAAGTCAAACCGTTTTGCCGTTTTCCAGTCGGCCCACCACACCCGATAATCGCTGTTGGCGTGCATAGCGAGCACACTCGAGTAGTACGCCAACAGGACGGCCGAGTTTTGATCGGTAGCACGAAACGCGTCACCGAGCGAATTTGCCGCGTCTGTCCACGTATCTTCTTGAAACGAGTCGACGTCTTGCTCTTGCGGCGGATTCGAGATTCGATCGTACGATGCGACGACGTACTTTTCGAAATACTCGCGGACAGTCTCTTGCGTATAAGGCATATCTTCAAACGCCGCGTGCTTGACGTCTTCCAGGCGACGCGAAACGATCGGGACGACGTGGTAGCCGACGAGAATGTTTTTCCGGTAGAGCGTTCCATGTTCGTCGAGCGGGCCCGATTTATCGTACGGCGCGTCGCCGGCGTATCGAGCGCGCAGATTGACAATTGTCCGCGACAGCTCTGTTCGCCAGTATTTGTTCAAGTTGGCAATCTCTGTGCTCGGTTTCAGCAATGACAGTGCCTGTGGCTGCTTGAAGCCCTGCAGAAAATCCAGTCGCGCTTGATTGGCTTCGATTGCTTGCTGCTCACGCACGGCCAGTTCCTCAGAGACAATGCCAAAGTTGTGGAACAGTTTGTTGTATTCCTGCAATTGGCGCTGCACGTAGTTGAACTGTTTCTGGAGTACGCTGCGCCGAGATTCCAGTGCAGCGTACTCGGGATTCGGCACACGCGACGACAATCCGCGTACGACAAATTTGCGTTTGATAATATCGTCGACAAACAAACGACCACCTTGTTGCGCGTTTGCAGCCGTTTTGGCCAGTTGTCGGCGGACGATGTCTTCGATATCGATGATTTGCGCTACCCCCGGCTCGCCCAAAATGTTGCGCGGATTGCGCGCGTCTGTCGATTTCTCGATCGTATTCGGAGGAGCGCCAAACAGCGAACCAGACGCAACGATGGCCGCGTTTTTGTCGACGCTCGTGTTGCGCGACTTGGCGGTAGCGGTTTCTTCGTCTGGCGCCGGCCCGGTAAACGGAGCATCGGCATCGCGCGTACGTTTTGCGCGCGATGAGCGGGATGCCTGACTGCTCATGTTTGGATTAAACTGTGCTCCTGAGTACCATTATTATAGAGTGGCCAATGAGTGGTGACGTGCGAGGACCGAATCGCAGTGATAATCTGTTTCCTTTTGCGTATGTCTCGAGTCGAGACACGCCTGCAGAAGCAAAGAAATCGCTGCTTTTGCGCTGCGTTGCTGTACGCCCGTTTCGTAAACAGTATCCCGACGAGTCGTGGCTCGAGTATCGAGCTCACAAATGCGCGTACTACTTGAGAGCGTACAAAACGATGATCATCGCGTTCTGTTTGCTTTTCGTCGCGTACAGCGTACTCTACATCGCGCGTCCTGCGTCAGACGGCAGCGCAAACATTGAACTCGATATCCGTCCGTTTGGGCGCGAAACCATTGCAGCTCGTGCGCTGCTCAACAGCAGTGAATTGCTGGTTGTGTACGCGACTACGAAATGTTCGCCGCTCACGAAATACACAAAACGGCTGCAAGCGTCGCGCGACTTATGCGTCGCGTGTATGCGCAGCAACCCGTTGCACGAAGACAACCGCGATATGGCCGCGTTTGCCGTTTTTGCGTCAACGCTGATGGACAGCAACAGTCTGCAGCAGATGCCGTGTGTTTGTGCTCCGGCGTTGGGGTACATGGTCAATATGGTCGCCATGCGATCTATGGCCGTGCTTCGGAATGTTAAACTCGTCGACACGTCGAAAATGGACAGAATTGTTCGCCATTCGCAGGCTGCGCAGTTTGACATTCCGGATTCATTTTTACCCATACACGACGCTACCAGCGATGTACTGATCGTTCGAGCGTCGTCGATTGAAGTGCAACACGAAACCGACTACGGCAACGAGCTGAGTACGTTTCAAGACGAGGACGCTTTTTGCGTGCAAGAGTGTTTAGATCTGCTCAGCGGCGAGAGTATTTGGGATGTAGCGCTGCGGCAGCAAATCGCGGAAAATCAAGGTGTCGAACAGTATAAATGTTAGGGGTGTTTTACTCGAAATTCGAATCCTTTTGCCGATGGTGCTATCGTGTTTTCGTCGATGTCTTCAAACGTTATTTGTTGAGACCAAACGTGATTCGGCACCCACGCTCGCTGTTTCTTTCCATTGACCATCATAATGACAGCGGTGTGGCGCAGCGTGACGTTTTCAACTACGCCCTCCTTGCCTTCAATCGTCAACTGCTTGCCCGTTTCAACAAACGAGAGAAACGGCATCATGAGACCGCCTACGATGTTGCTGATTTCAGTGCCAAACCCATAGCTCAACCAAATGCCAAAGAAACCAATGAGCTGCAGTGTGTACATTAGTTCGATGTCAAAGACCGACAGAGCCGTCAGCCCGCCGACAGCGATGATGCACACAAATAGGATGCCCCAAATCAGACGCGCAAAGCGTTCGTTCAGGCGACAGCGCATCAGTATGAGCGCAATCAATTCGGGCATGCTGACCGCCAGCCCGATGGTAACTAGTACAATGAAAAAAGACACCAACATCACCGGCAAATCGGCCTGAACGATCGTCTCGAAAAACGAGAGGGCTTTCATCTCGGCCTGCTCAATTCGCTCGGCTCTCCAGTAGTTTTGCGATTCTGCGTTCTCGACCAGTCGCTGATGTTCCTGCTTGCTCTGGAACTGCATCGAACCCATCGTCAGGCCGACGTGCAGCACAAACATCGAAACATTACGCAGCATCAGATTATGTTTCGAACGCAACATAGTTTAATAGTGGCGCGGTTTGCTATGTTTATTCGTTTATCGTACGTCGCCAATCTCGGTTATATTGTTTGCCAATTCGCGCCACGCTGCCTTGACGTCGTACGGAGTGCGGTTCTGCTCCGACTCGTCTTTGAACAGCTGTTCGCACGCTCGCTTTACGCCGACAAGTGCTATCGAACGCACCGTTTTTGCGAAAATCGTACTGTTGTTAAACGCGATGTTCTTTTTCTCGGCAGCCGTTTCGCGCCCCATGGCAGTCGAGTCTTTGAACTGAACGAGCACGTGCGAGAACAGCCAGCGCCACGCCAGGTTGACCGCGTTCCAGTCGTCAAAGCCCGTGCCGATGACGTTGCACGGAAAAATAATAAACACCCACGATTTCCCGTGGCAGAAACGAAACACCAGACCAGGAAATCGGCTGACGTCGTAGCGCGAGTTGACCGGATACCGCTCGGCTAGCATCGCCAAGTCGATGGGAAAACATCGCGCGTTGCAGACGATATTTTGCATTTTGCAGGTCGGCACAAAGTACATCGGATCCATGCGCTGTAGCAAATACGTAAAATACAGGCACGCCAACATCGACGCCCGCTGCCCACGCGCGCCCGCAACAACGATACGTCTGCGAAACACCAACGCCGTAGGATCCGATCGAATCTTGACGGCCGCGAACGACATCGGGTTAAACGTGACGGTGCCGTGATTGATGGCTAGCCGTTCTTGGTTGGTTTCGCAGTCGGTCTGTATCGTCGAAACGGTGTTGCTGGCGATGAGAAGCGGCGCAACACGAGCGGCCCACTTGGGCAATTTGATGTCTTCGATCGAACGCGGCACGTCAAACGTATTGCAGTCACCCATCGGCGGTGGTGTGTCGCTGCTATTCGGTATCATCGCGTTGCGAATCGCGTTGTGGACCATGGCGCGCTCGCTGGTGGCATCGGCGTACTTGGGATTCGTTATCCAGTCGGCAAACGACGGATTTGTGTCGACGTCGACAATGTCTAGCCGGACGTTTGCACCAAACCCGTACATTTTCCGAATATTGTTCATGTACGCTTGTCGTTCTTTTGCGGCGTGCAGACGAGCAGCGCGTGTACTTGTCGACGCGTCTGACGGAATGTCGCTCTCGTCTTGCTCGTCTGGCCCGACGTCGTCGAGCGCGCCTTCATCGTCTTCGCCGTCAGTTAGATTGATGTCTTCGACCATGTCGCCAAGCAAGTCGTCGATGGCCTCGTCGTCGTCCTCTATTCCCTCTAGCTCTTCTAAATGGACATCCGCCAGCAGTGTGTAAATCGCGGCCCTGCTAGCTCGTGGTGGTGCTACGTCGTCGTCAGAGTCGGCCATCGTTTAATTAGTGTGTGTTGCACACTACTCAATAGGCGGTGCGATCAAATATTTGATTATGAACGAAACGTACACGGCCGACAAATCGTATTTGGAGAAGCAGTATGCAAAACATGGTTGGACGCTTCGTGTCTACGAAATCACACATACATCGACGACGAAAACCGTAGAATACGAGGCAGTACTGCAATTGGAACATCTTCCAGAACTGACAAAATCGTTTCCACACAACGACAGAGACCAAATATTGCTCGAAATGCTACCGCTGTACGCCATAGAGAAACGACAAGCAAAATAAACGTTCATTTGCGCAAAGAACTCGCCATTCACGAATCCTATCGGCGTAACAGCCGGCAAAGTGATAACACGATAAAATATCTATTTGATCTGCACTGTTACAAATACCGCACCGCAACAAATATTAAATGACAACAGAAAAATCTTTTTTCGACGACTTGAAAAAATTCGGTCTAGAAGTCGTTCAATCCCAGATCCGAATTGACATCGAAAAGCGAAGGAAAGAACACGAAAACTGGGAAAGCGTGATAAAAGAGGTTCACGCGAGCATGAAATACGCACAAAAGCAAGGATGGGATCATTTTAGCGTAAATGTCGAAACGCTGACAGACGAGCAACGTGCAGAGCTGGTGAAAAAAAATCGTGGACACCGATAAACGACTGACGGCCGCGGTGCGTCATCACACTCTACGAGACAGTTCCGAGGCGGATTTTTTAGAGGTCAAAATCAGCTACACTGAACAGTGACATTAACGTCGGACTGAATAAAAGTTATCTTGTCGGATCTACTTTATTTTACCGAGCGCCCGAAGAAACTCCTCGCCGACCACAAATCCAGGCGGCCAATTGGCGCTGCACAAATAATCGCGCACCGCCGACGCCAACGTATTTGATAGTTTGTGTCGCAGAGGTCGCGCCTGCTGGCGACGATCTTGGCAGTTGCTCGAATTGCACATCTGTACAAATTGCTGACGCAGCAGATCGACGACCAAAAAGACACAAAAGTGCCCAGCTCTGTGGCGACCGTTGACGTGATACTGGCATTCGACGGTTCGACAATCAATGACAACTGTGTTGTCGTCGCTGAAACGAGCCGCGTGCGGCGCAAACGCTTGCAATTCCGGCGCATGAACGAGCAAATTAATAAGCGCTTCGTTTGACACTCGCGGCGCAGCGGTACTGCGAATCGACGACGAATGAGTGACCGCTTTCCGCTCTCCGCTCGTCAGTCGAATCGGCGCTGCACGCAGAGCGTCGAGATGACGACTGAGATATGAAGACGTCACGTATCGCGTCGACCCCGATTGGTGAAATGCTTCGAATGATTCGTTGTGTACAATAAAACATGAGCGCAAAGTGCGCGCCATTATCGTCGAATGACACACGCCGGCGGGCGGAACCGTTTGCATGATTTGATGCTGCTTTTTGCGTTTTGCAGAGAAATACGTGCGCAGCGGATGTCGATCGTTGTACACGCCCTGATCGACAATCAGTTTCAAAGCGTCCGAGTGCACAGTAAACTGTGGTAGCCCAATCAACTGTTTGACGAAAAACGCGCAGTCGCGGTCCGTTGCAAATACAATCGAATCGTTTACGTCGTTGGACCCATCAAATACAACGTGTTTCGACCACTTTTCTTCTCGAGAGCAATCGAGTACAACAACGCCCGTGCGATCGATTGCCCGACCAGTCTGCTTGGACAGTTCAACGAGCGTGGCCGTGATGAGCTGCTCGCAGAGGCGCGAACACGCGAGTCGAATCTCGTCGACGTCTTGCGTGCCGAATGCAGCTTGCAACGGCGCCAGTTTCGATTCAAAATCGGCCTCTAAATCAAACGCCAGTTTGGCTGGTGCGTGCAGAGGAATGATTTCGTGGTAGAACATGGGCGTCGATCGGTTGTGTACACTGGTAAGGAATGTGCTGATATCAAATACGCAAAACTGACGAAACGTAGTTGCAGTTCGCTCGTTGATCATTTCCTCTTGCAGAATCAGCATTGGTGTCGCAGTTGCTGATTCGTCGCCTTGCACCGACCGTTCGATTGCCCATGTCGATGCACTGTCGAGCAGTCCACTTGACGCTGCGGCGAGCGATTTCTTCCAGGCAAAAATGCGCATCGTTTGCACCGACGATGTCATCTCGACTTTTTTATTTACGCATCAAATAGGTGCTCGTAGTTGATTTCTATATTGATTTTCAACGCCACTTTTAAACGCAGCAATGAGCGCTCGAGACAGAGTGTACGTGAACACGGTGATCGATGCGTTGCAGACCGTCGAGCGATTCATCAACAATGGCGTGAGTTCAGAGGTCGCAGCCGAACAGGCGTTTTTCGCTGTGGAAGCTGTCGCGCGCGCGACACCGCTACCGTCACCCATTACGACGCCAATGGTTGAGCAAGTCGACGTGCTTCTCAAGCACACACGCGAGTCCTTCAACGCGCTCGCGGTAGATCACGCCGATGTTAGCAAGGAAACGCCGTACGAGGCGGCGCTTCGTCATCGCCGAGTGATAGCACGGTTGCAGACGAAATTCATCGAGTCGTTGCGCAATCAAACGCAGCAAGAGACCGCTGCATCGCCACAGTCTGCAGCGGATTTAAAGTGGATCGTCGATATGTCTGAGAACAAGCAGATGCAGGAACTCGCCGAAAATGGGCGCATCGGTCAAGTTGGCGAATTGAGCTTTTCGCTGGCCAAACAACACGTCGCCGGTCGTCGAAAAGCGGTGACTAGAGACAGCGATGTGTTGTGCGTCAATCCAAACAAGAGCCAGACAATCGGCCAGATTCGTCGATTGAATCGCGCGATTGCACACTATGCAGAGACGCGACGTCTCTCGCGCATGACACGCATCAACACTGTTCAAACTGCAACCAATTTCATTGGTGCGTTAGTCGTTGTTGCACAGACAACAGGGCCGGTGGCCCTTGTGGCTGGTGGTCTGGTTGGCGCTGTGCTTGCCGGCACAGATTTTATGCGCCGTTATTCTGAGAACCAAAAAATCTCTGCGGCAAGCAAAATGAACACGAAAGTTCTGGAAAAGTTTGCTACGGCGCAGAGTAACTATGAGTATGTGGTGAATTACCTGCGTTCGCTTTTCGGATCGGCAAGTACGCGACGTTGGTTCGACTCTGAAGAACGTATTGTTAGACTCAACGCTTGGCAAAGTTCCGTAGACACAGAGTATATAGAGGCTATAGACAAAGTCGACGCGATTGACCAGTTTTACACCGACAGTCTTGCGACTTTGACTGCCGAAAAGGCAAAAGAACTCGATTATAAGCTGGTTGATGGCACGGCTGACGTGAGAGCTGCGTTTGGAATTGGAGAAGGAGGAGTCGAACAGCGACCGCCGGTTACCATACATTATCAATTCGATGGATTACGAATTCGGCTTCAACAGCTGAAAAACTTTGCAAAACAAAATATCGAGCAAATCAACGAGGTGTTTGGCGAAGGATCGGTGAAGCCGCAAGCAGACGCAATCCGAAAGCTGATTATCGACGATTTCTACGACTATATAGAGGCCGAAAAAGAAACGTCTCTGATGCTTGGCTCGCGTGCAAGCGAATTGCAGGATTTGATTATGAAGCGGATAAACAAACAGTTTGATGATCGAGAAAAGGAGACGCAGCAGCAGAAGCAGAAGCAGCAGCAGCAGCAGCAGCAGCAGCAGCAGCAGCAGATAGCAATGATGCCGGTAACTACGATTCCACCTCACGGTGGTGCGGAGGTACCGGACATCACGGGGAGAGATCGGCTGCTTGTGTGTGGAGTCGCCCACGATCCAAAACAGCTGATTGCTCGAGATGTTCGAGACACTAATATCATACCTATCGTGAATGACGGCATCAAGCAAATTCGAAACAACACGGAGTCCAATCCAAATGGACTGCATGCTTTCAACACGACACTGAAGACACGCGAAAAAACGCGCTACGAAGAAGCTGTACCGGTGACAGCGGGTGTGATGCAAACACGCAAAAATGCTGCTGAACAAGCGAGTTTAGTGGGAGGCACGAACGAAACTGTTGTTAGCGCATCAGAGATTGAGGATGAACTCGCAAACACCGCCGGCGCCAACGCTTTGTACCAACAAGAGGGTCGAGACCCGGTGGCAGTTCGACTCCCGTTTAGTTCCATCACGGATATCGGACCGGTTCTCGACGCAATGGGTAGCCAAGGAGAATTCGACCGTGGTCTGATCAACGGGTTGAATTCGAAATATCCACCGAGTTTCGTGCTGCTCTGGTACCATCAAATTTACACATACGAGTCGGACGTTCTGAAACGATTTATGGCGCTGTTCAAATACGTCAATTCGATTGGCACGCTGCCGCGATTTTCGAAGCGCGACAATTTTCGGCTCGCTGTTCAAACGGATTTTGAAAAAACAACGTCTGGTAAAATCGGTTTAAATGCGATGATCCAACAGATTGAAGCACTGCCGGAAAATACAAAAGCGCGCGAAGAAATTCGCGTACTCACGACGTTGCCAAAACCAAACACTCCTCTGCGCGATGCGATGATAGCGTACGTCGAAACATTTCTGCGACTCGCGGTTTCTTTCGACCTCAACAGTTTTTGGAGCTATCACCACGTACTTCCTGACATCGTCAATCGCAAAGATGCAATCAACGCATTTCGCTTGGCTACCGACGAGACGATCACTGGTGAAACTCAGCGAGCACAGATGGCTCTCGTTAATTTGATTGAGAACGCAGCCACACACATCGATCCCGTGGCTTTGGACCAAGCCGATAAAGCGCAGCAAGCGGAAACCACAATTGGCGAACAGAAAAGTGAAGAGGTCGGTTCGTTTGTAAGATGGCAAGCTGTAAATGGATCGGCAATCGATGCCAGTCTCGACGGAAAGTTGGTATACATACACTACGTTACAGCGTCGTCAAACCAAGAAGCCGAGCGGAAAGTTGATCAGAACTATGTGGACAAGAAATCAGGGGCGTCGTCGCAGAAAATATTTGTTCTCCGAGACACGTTGCAGGAGCAGTACGGCACAGGTCACAAAAAAGTAGAGCTGCATGACTATCCGTGGACGGTGGTCCGCGGAAACGAATCGCTTAGCACGCTAGGCTCGGAAAATAACGAAAACCGTTACAATGAGTTTGTCGCTGCCGATCTCGGAACAAAGACGTTTGCGGTCATCCGTACGTTTGATCCGTCGACAGATAAATTCGTTGCAACGATTGCATCGCTGGCACTGACTGCAGCAAAGGCCCCGCGCGGCACTTACGAAGGTGTCAACGCAACGATCATGAGCTACTTTACACCACCGTCGTTGGCGACAGCGCCGCTCAATTCAACTGACAACTCGGGTCTGCTTGGATTTCTGCGACGGCTCACCGAGCCTTTGCCAGTTTCGGAACAAAGCTGGTTCCAATCATTGACTGAACCCGGCACAAAGGTCTGGAAAGCCATGTCGCAGCTGCGGACTAATTATACACCCGAGAATGCGCTGAATCGCACGTTTACGTGTGGCTTTGAAGCGTTGGCGCAAATTGCCTACTGGATGGAAATTGCTGCAAAAATCGGCGGGGTTGCACTCGATTGGTTTCCACAGCTGCGTCTCGTGTACACACGTGTGTGCAGCTATCTGCGCCACAGCTGGGAAACGGTGATCAATACGGCTGTGGTTCGATTTATTACGGGTTGTTTGGGTCGTCAGATGACCGACGGAACAGAGTCTGAGATTCGCAACGAACGAGCAAAATCGGAAGGGCAGCGCGCCATGGAACGAATACTCGGCAGACAAGCGACGCAGCCGACGGACTCGGAAGGACCGCCCCTGCTTACTGAAGCAACTTTGGCTGCTTTCATTGTCAATTTCGGAACGGTCCTACCCGGGATCGGGAAGGAATTTTGGAAGGGGGTGCTCATATCTGTGCGTGCAATCCGTGAGCTCACCTACCAAATCTGCCGCTTTGTTGGTTGCATCATCGGATTCAGCACAGCGTCGACGACCGATACTATTCACTCGCTGATCAACGGAGCATCAATTGTCATGCTCATTGCGCTAGCGCCGACGTTATGGGTCGAGTTCAGCACGTTTGCGTCTGCTACGCTGGTTGGAATTACATGCCGTGCGACCGGGCGTTTGGTCGTCGAACAGCTGGACTCGTGGCTGCCGAAACTACTGTATCGATCGCCGAAAATCAAGAAAACAGACGACGACGACGACGACGACGACGACGACGACGACGCCGACGCCGACGCCGACGCCGAAACGCCAGACGTTCGCACAGATGCAGGTCGACGCAAGGTTCAGGCTGCGTGGCGAGCAACATTGGTGTTGATTGGCTTATTGATGCCGACGTACAATTGGTTCAGCGGTGCTGAGTACAACACAGTTGCTGCTTTGGGTACATTTAATGCCGCTGTATACGAGTCGATGGGACGACTTCGTGTCAATGTTACTGAAGGCATATCGGACAAAGAATTGGCTGTTGAGTTGGCGGTCTTTGCGGGCGGTGCTGTGGCTCGTCGTTTTGCGCCCACAGTGTACGCTTTTCTACGATCGCTCGTCTCTGGAAAGCAGTCGTTTGAAATCGAGCGTGCGCACACAGAAGCCGCGTTTTCGGATTCTTTTATTGCCGAGTTGAACAAAGACGAAAACAAAAAAATCAGTGGAAAGACTTTCGAAAACATTGCAGACGTATGGGTTGACATATCGTTTTTGGCATTTGGCATCCAGAACGGCAAGTTGATAGTGACGGAAGACGAACAAGCGACAATGCTGAAACTAGTTGGCTACAATTTGCTTCAACACATCAGATTCGATGCTATCGACAAATATTCGAAAAAACTTCGCGATGCCGACCGGTCGGAAAACATGACGGAAAAAGAACTCAAGATCGGTTTGGAGGACGTGTTTTCATTCAATAGAAATGCAAAGGGCGCCAAGGAAGCGCTGCAAGCCGCCGTGAAGAATGTCGATCTGCAGCAACTTGCATTTGAAGTCGCTACAATTTATGGAAAAAAACTAAAATGATTAATATCGGTTTCTGAGACGATCAAATAAAAAACCTGATTCAAAGAATGACTTCTATCGTTACGCTATCTGATGTACAGAGTATCGGTTCCATTACCAATGTACCGCGCGGCAATTTGGCGCTGGTCGTAGTGCGAACGCGATACGTGTCGTCAGTTACGCAGAAAGAAAAGCCGTGCGCCGATTGCACGTTGTCGTTTTTCTTCGACATTTCGCAAACTGTGCGCGACCTCGTGCGCGCGTTGCATGTTCAAGCCGCGTACGCCCACGGCTCGCGTCGCGTGTCGAGTTCGTGCGCTCTTCGTCGAGACACTGCGTGCAGTTTTTTCGTCGATTCGGCGACTGGCAATCCGCTGCTTCCGTTCTCGCCTCAGCCGCTGACCGTCGATTCGAATGTCAACGTCGGCCGCACCGATGGCTGGTCTGCCACATACGACGGAGCGTTTGCAAAGCCAAACAACGACAAACTGTACGAGGCGATGGTCAGCGATGTGATGGCACAGAACTATCTGAAGAAAACCGTTTTCGCAAATGCGGCGTCGAGTACGACGCGGACGAAAAGAGACACGTTTGCCGAGCTTGTGCAGTCGGCGCACCTACCGGTCATGTGTACGCGCGCTCTTACGACACGCATCGCGCGACAGCCCGAGGAAGACTGTATCTATGGCGGCTACAACTGCTACTGCACCGTCTGCTGCAAACACCGATTGACGCGCTGCAGCGTCGTTCGCACGAAATGCAGCGGCCGAACCGATTGCTGCTGCCTGTTTGCGACGCTACTCTACGATACGTCGACTCTTTTGCACATCGACGCGATCGCCGGCGTGTACGACCCGACGAGCGAAACGTACGCCGAACACGTATTTGATACCAGTTCGCCCATGATTATCAAATACTTGGCTCAAATTGGCGAAGAGCGTGCTGCGCACTTGAAAAGACAATTTGCCGTGTTTCGCAGTAGCCAGTTGGTCATCAAACTCCTGCCCGATGCAACTGTGTGCCGGCGTGTTTCGTTTGCCGACTACGACTATGATTTCATTTTGGCTCGAATCGGCGAGCTGCCGACAGTCACGGCAAATCTCATGGTACAGAAAAAGTTTGACAACATCGCGACGTTGAAAGCTGCTCTGACGTGGGTCGGCAGTCCGGCGCGCCACTTTATTCACACAGCGATGAACGACTTTAAGAGCTACAAAAAGCGGTTGTCGATGATTTACGAACGATTTGGCGTCTTGTTGACGCGAGAGTGTGAGAAAACGATCTACAACGAATTTCGACGCGAGCCGATTCGTTCGATCGCTATGAACAGAGCGTTGATCTTTGAGCCGTATGCTCCGAACTTGGGTGGGGAAAAAAACTCGTACACATCGACGAGCCACGACGATGTGGTCGTGTTTGTGATGTGTGTTGTGTTTATGATTGCCGCCGCCGAAGCTGCAACGATCAACAAACCGTCGACGATCGGCACAGAAATGGCAACGAATAGAGTCGCTGGATCGATTTGGAGCTTTAGACAACTTGTCGACGCCGCCGAGTCGGCCCGCGCCGAATTGGTTCACCAGGAGACATTGAATACATGCGAATAAACTATTTATTGCTCGACTGAAACGTACGCGTTCGTTTGTGAGATGCGATGCCCTGGTTTGCGAGATACTTAACCGAGAAAGGTTGCAATTACTAATTGGCGGATGATGCAGGAGTGGATGCACTACTCGCGCACGCCGCTCGACGAGTCACCGTTGCCTTGCCTACCATCCGAGCCGTGTATCCATGCAACCAACGCGCGCTACTACGCCCCTGGTTCAGCGTGGCGCGATTGGGCTGCACGTTATCTAACCGACAGAGGGTACACACATCGGTATCGTCTCGAGAACTGCGAGAAACTGCATCTGTTGCACATCGATTCGACGTCGATTGGGGCTCTTTCGCTGGGTGAGTGGTTTCAATTTGATTGGGAGACGGTTCGGAAGCAGGGTTACGACGGCGTGTACGTCCATCGCGAGCAGCTGCTCAAAGACAAAACTACGCCAGTCGCCTGGCGACTATTTGCGTCCAGCCGCGAGCATGATGAGATCATTGTGTGGGCCAACGATGCGGTAACAGAACTCGTCATGGATTGGCCGCGTCGAAATGAGCGACGAAAAACTCGAACCGATTGAAACCCTCAACGTCCGAATCGATCACGTGCGAATAAACTATTTATTGCTTGTCTCAAACACATACGCGAGTATTTCTTTGATTTTCGCCGTGTATTGATCGACGCCAGCCGTGGCATCGTCTCGGTGGCCGCAAACGTTGAGTATCTTTGGTTTGTGTCTGCCGAGAAACGCCAAAATCTGATCGACCGCGTCTTTCGAATCGGCGACAGACTCGATCACCAAACACGGTTTGTATGGCGACCGCTTCGACAATATCTGCGCGCGAGTAATGTACCGCCACTGTTTCGAGTAGCAGTAGCCAATCGTTTTGTCGGTACCGGCACTCTGTTTCATGCGGAACGCGATCGTGGCGTCGCTGGCGTCGACGTTTTTCTTCGACCTGGCAACGTACGGGTGCTCGTGTGTGACAAACTCCCGTATCGGAACGAGGTCCATTTCCTCTAGACCAAACGTCCACTTTAGCGACAGGTCGACACCTGCTGTCGTCTTGAATCCGTTGGCAGCGAAACCGCCAGTTGGGATTCCGGCCTCTCGCGCCGCCTCGAGAGCCGCTCGATCTGCACCCGTTTGACCGCCGGATATCACCTTTTCTAGCGACACTAAATCACGTTTACGTTTTCTCGGTTGATCGGTGGCGTCTGATTGGCGTTTTCTTGACATATCGGTCATTTGTTTAACGTGATCGATCAAATATTAAATATTTGATCGAGGCCAGTCGAAGTGTGGAAAGCGTTATCGAGGGGTGACAACTCGCTTAGTTCCCTTACAGTTACTCGTTGTCTCATCCAAGATTATCTCGATTCGCGTCGGGTTCCAATAGTTTTGCGCGCGTTTTCGCATTACGTCAATGCGCTTATTTCGGGATCGGTTGTCATACATCTGGCTCGGGATCTTGGCCAAAACCAATGTATCGCCGCTGTCATTCTTTCCAATCAGGTAACTATGCTTTCCGACGATGCACCACAGAAAAAAGCTGCCCTCGTACGGTTTTAGGCGCGATGCGTAGGTAAGATAGTCGTCGTCACTCTCGATCACATACAATATATCGACACCTTCCTTTTTGTACAAAATACTTGGCGGCGGCACCTTGCTCTCGGCTATCAAAACGATACAGTAGCAATGAACGTACGGCGTATCGGGTATTATCCTGAGCATATTTTGTGTGCGTTTGTGATGTGTTTTTTTTAATCGGACGTTTATTTAAAGTGATCAAATAACTATTTAATCGTAGTTAGTCTCAAAATGCTGTTTCCAGCCTACTCATAGTTTCGGACTTTTGGTCGTTGGTCCACCGTCAACAGACCAACGCAAACGTGATTTAGCGCCATGTATGGGGTGTAGTAGTGTCGATACCCACATACCTCTGTGTGCATATTTGATGGTCGAATATTTAATGGTTGAATATTTGATGGCAGTCGCTCAACATGCTTTTTGTTTATTAAAATGCTGCATCATTTGCGCAGCAGCCATAAACTGTGTCAGCGGCAGTTCGTTGTTGTGTTGCAGCGCCTGGTAGCCCTTGTAGACAATGCAGCCGACGATCAAGAACAGCAGTGCAAAGAACGTCAGCAGAAATACGGGTAGAAACGACGTCAGCAGCGTGATCGCATTGAACGACAACACCATACAGCTGCCCTTTTCGCAGAAATTAAATTGACGGAGCACGTCGATGCTCGCTTCTCGGTTGATGTCCAATTGGATTGTTTTCTCGAAGCGAGCGCAGTCTTCCATTCCGTGTCGACCAAGATCGCGTAGCAGTGCCGGATTGTTGCAGACTTTGTCGATGTATTTATGTGCGTGATCTCTCGCTTCTGTGCGCACTTTGATGGCGTCGATGTACGGCAGGTAGACGTGAACCAAGCCGTACATAAACACGAAACCGAGCATCAAAAACGCCGCTGCCAACTGCGAAATGACGCGACATTTTACCCACGACTGCTGTCGATATCCGTATTCATTCATGGTTTATCTGTGGCACGGAACGCAAACGTATAGATGGTATACATCGACGCTATTGTTTATTTTCTGCCGTCCCACGAAACTCGATAGTACGGGTCGTCGTCTGGATCATCTCGATCGCCTTCAAAGTGTTCGACATGATATCCTTTTAATTCCAGCGCCGCAATGTACGTGCGGCTAACCCATTCGCTACAGTTCGCGGACACGAGGCCGCGATTCGCCGCTATTTTCAGTTTTTCGATGCAGTCTTGGTTTGCTTCGTTCGTACGCTGTTGGTGCCATTTTTGCGCGTTTTGTGCATTGATTGCCGCAGCGACGGCGGTTTGCTGTCGAATATCATCTACATCCGGAATTGAATTCAACATGCACGTGTTCGTTGATCGGAAACTCATGCTTTGTTTCTACTTTGATGTGCACAAAGATCAAATAGAATATACAAACATTCGATAAATCTATATTCGACGTTGACCTGTGGCGACGCGTTGTTGTGCGATGGCGACGCATCTGTTTGTTTCTAGTCAATTACCATATGCAAACGAACATTTGAAGGCACGTAACTAAAACACATTGGTATCATCGCCGACACCAACAGCATGGCCAGCGAGCAAGACGTACCTGTCGTTGAGACGTTTGTCGATGTTAGTGCAGACAGCAAACTGATCACAGTGAGCGAATCGCTCGACGCGTCGCCCGAAGCCGGTGGGCTGGTTAAACTGATGCGCGTCACGAAATGGAAACGCGGGTCAAAAACACGCGCCGGTTACACGAAATGGTCTGCGCGAACAAAAGTCTACTACACAACGGCACCAAAGGTGTCGGTCGAACAATTTGCAGAAATGCTCGGCAATGGTGCCATCTGCCATGAGCAGTCGACAAAACCACACGACTATGTCGTCAAAGTATTCACGCCGCGATCCGAGCCAACACAAACAGAAGCCAGTGAACTTCAGAATAAAAACTGACGAGCCGCAACACAAACGTTTATTAAATGATTATTTTCTTTTCAACGATAATCGCTCGCATCAGAGCGTTGACTTGCTCTGCAGTGAAAACGTGTTTTTGCAGTGCGTCGATTGCGTTTGTCAATCGCTGCGGAGATATTGGTTCGCGGTAGTTAATTTCGATATTGACCGACGAATCGGCGACCGCTCCGCCAGGCCACGTAGCGTTGTAAAGGTTGTACGCTTTGCTGTCGAGTGCAGTCATCTCGGGGAATTCGTTTCGGAAAAAGTACAGCGAGTTGACGGCAATCACCGAACTCTGCGACGTCTGCTCCGCCGGCACCGTCCCCACGAGACCGAAATTTGTTTTGCGTGTCGCTGTCATCGTAACCGAGTCGCCGTGCAGCAGGCGATTGGGCGTGTTTTCGAAAACGACCAAGCTGCGATTCGGTATCGGCACTTCGCTGTGCACGGCGGGGTTGAATGCCGCCCATGCGATTGGCGTCGCATTTGGCCGACTCGGTACGATAGGGAAGCGTTCTTGACTGACGGGCACGCCGGTCATTGCCGCGTTGCCGACGACAAAACGGCACGCCAGTGTGAACGATTCGGTGTCGGTGGGATCGTACGGCGTCATTGCCAATGACGAGAGGTCTGGCGCGACGATTACCGCGGTAAGTCTCGCTCGGCTGATCATGTCGAGTTGATTCGCTGGCATCGTTAGATTGCCTCCCAACACCAGATAGTAGCGAACACCGTCGGAACGAATCAGCTGCTGCGCTAAAAACATCGTTGTAGCGATGTCGCGCGCTTGGTTGTACGTTAGATCATGGCGGTGCGAACCGACGACGATAACTGGTGCAATAGCGCTACGCAAGCGATCGATGACATGCATCTCATCGTTTGCACTCAACGTTGATTTTCGGTATCGATCGTCGGACTCTGAATCGTCCGGTGTAATTTGAAGTCGGAGTGGTACGCGTGTCTCTGTTTCGTTCTCTTCGTCGCTCATGCGAAGCCGCATGATGGGTGGGGTGCGAAACGACTTGCGACGGGTCGGTGTCGACATGGACTTTATTATCGTCGGCGTTTTCGTGTTTGAATATCAAGAATTTGGCTCCGCCACCACAGGCGGTTGCGCGACGCGAACATTTGGCCTACGCGGAGTTTTGTTGTAATTGATAGCAAATAGTATGTCGGCGTTATGTCGCTGCTGTTGTCGAATGTTGTCTTCGTGCTCACGCACGGTCGCCTCTGAAAACCGATTGTACAGACTGTTGCGTACGTTGTGGTAGCCGGTTCGGGATTGCAGATAGCCATCGATCATCGTTATGTGCGACAGTACGTTGTCTGGTATCGTATCGCCGACCGGCAAGCAGCAGCGACGTGTACCGTCGTGGTCGTGCTCTTCGGCCGCGTTTTTGTCCGAGTTGTTTGCCACTGAGTCTGCGTCAAACTCGTAGTACAGACGACCAAACGACGTGGCAACAGACACCGACGTAAACGATTGGGCCGATCCGTTTGCCGAAACTTTGTAGGCGCGATCCGACACTTGTTTTTTGCGATCGATGACTCGGGGGATGTACGCCGTCTCGTCAACTGGCGTCTTGCTGAAGACCAGATCGTTGGCAAACAGATTGGTCTGGTTGCCCCATACGATCCAACCAGGCACTCGGCCGCGGCCAAACAGTTCCATGCGCGGCAAATCGCCAAACAATCGGACAATCTGATCACGTACGGCCGGCGGTTTTCGCGAATGCCCGTTTGGACGCGCACGAATCACAGAGTTGATGATGTCTTTGCGCTGTTTGATTTGCAGCGTTCCGCGAATGCCCATCAGCGCGAACTCAGCGCACGGCATCGTGTAGTCGCCCATCGAAAAATACGGATTGCCGGCTCTGTCGACTTTGACCCACACCGTAAACACGGTTTTGTACTCGAACCCGTACGCAGCCATCAGCGAGAGAGCGGCGTCGAGCATGTAAAACGTCGTCCACATGACCATCACTGCGTCCTGCGCGGCAAGGCCGGCAATCGGTAGCGCCGATAGCTCCTCGAAACTCATCGTTTCGTACTGCTTGTCGGTGCCGAGCAAGTGCGACCCGTCGGCGTACTGCCAGGGCGGGTCGAGGTAGAAAATATTGATTTCTTCCGAAACGCCAAACTTTTCGCGCGCCTTTTCTTTCAGCGTCAACATTTGCGCCTTTGCGTTGGCGAGTTTGCGCTTTTTAATCGCCAGTTCCAACGCCGCGAGCTTTTTGTTCGCCTCGCACGGGTCTGCTTCGTTGAGTGCGTCTTCGATGTTGGTGCGAATCTCCGCGTCCATCGTTTTGCGTTTTCCTGTCCACGTTTTTTGTTGCGTTCGAACCTTTTTGTCTCGTTCTGCGGCTACATCAAACGTATCGTCGGTGGACATGTTTATCTTTGTTGGCGTGATTCATTAATATGGCAAAAACTACCACCGTGATTATTGCGTTGCTGCGCGTTTATTGCTGATTTCCACGTTTGAGATAGCTGCGACCAGTGCGTCTTCGGCCGACTCTTCGGTTTTCGCCAACGGGTCAGAGTCTTGGTCGGCCACATAGGGTCGCTTTTTGTTGTTGAGCCGACGAAACTGCGCTCGCAAATGCATCGCCAGTCGTTGTATTTCGCGCTCTTTTCGTTGCTCGGGCGTCAGTTCGAGTTCGCGAACAGCGAGTGTACGTTTGTTCATTTTTTATTTGATAGTGCGTGTAGCGCGCGCAATTTGTCTGTTTTCAAATAGACGCGTTTCACGTTGTCGACAAACCGCCTTCGGTGGATGCCCATATCGTAGACGCGATCTATGATTTCCAGCAAGGCGTACGGCGGTAGGCGAAGCGGTTCCAGCACACATATCAATAGCTCCGCAGCGATCGCTTTCTCGCTGTAATAAAACGGCGAATTGATCGATTCGACGTGTGGCCACACTGCCACGTGAAAACGTGTCTTGAAAAAGTAGTCAACTTTTAGCGCTCTTGCGACCGCAAGAGAGTCGGCGATATTCGGAGCGTACTCGCAATGCGGATCGATGTCAAAGAGGTTTTCCGTTAGTGAAATATTTGATTTGTGAAGCAAATCGAGCTCCAATGCCATCGCCATCGTGTACATAAAACTCCGTTTCGGTGGTTCGATAACCAGCGAGTGGAAACGACTTTTGTACATCTCACCCAAGTGTCGCGACGTAAAAAACGGCGCCATTCCCAACTGCATAAATTGCAGTGCGTGCTCTTCGCAGCCGCGTCCCCAGTACAGATTGCGTAGACATATCTCGCCAACTTCGCTATTGTTGCGCAGCAATCCAGGTCGCACTATGGAGCCCACGGTTTTTGGCGAGAAAATAGTGCTGAGCAGGTTTTTGGGACGGTACCGGCAACACAACTCAATAAATGCTGCGCGCGAAAACGGGTAAAACCCAAACGCCAGTGCCGTCTCTGGTAGTACCAGAGACGAAGATGCAGACTCCATCACACACTGCACGAGTTCCTGTACCATATCGACACGACCATGCGTAACGTCGTCTTCCGCATTGAGTTGCACCTGATCGTAGCTCTGACAAACTGCTTCGACGAGACGAAGCAGATTCCTCGGCCCCATAGTCCGACCAAACTCGCGAATGTTCTCTCTGGCCAAGCTAAATACGCGATGATCAATTTCGCGTGCCATCATTGTCGTCAGGCCTACAAACTCGTTCATTTTTTGGTCGGATTTTACAGCGTGGGAAAACATATCAAATATCAAATAGATCAACACATAAGCGCGACAACCAACACAAAATTAAACAACCGATGCTCTTGTTACTTCTCGTTGGCTTTGTGTATAGCGTCGACATTTCTTGTACGCTTCGGTCGCTGTTCACTTGGCGCAGTCGAACCATTTGGCCGTTTGCGTCGCTTTGCCTGGAGGACGAAAAGCCGACGTCCACACTCACTGGAATGGAAATTCAGTTTATCGACGCAAATGGCGTGTCCGACGTGGGAATTAACGACACGAAGCAGTGCAAAATCTGTGTTCGCAGTGTGCAGATCGACTACAGTGTCGACGATAAAGGCAAAGAACGAGCGGAATACCGCGGGTTTATTACGGGCTGCAGCGACGACGGCATGAAGTATTTGATCCACACGGTCGACATGGCAAATGTTCGCGACGAAGCCGCTGCTCACCAATTGATGAAGCAGACGTTTCCGGCCGACAAACCGGTCTACTGTTTGCCGCAGGTTTTGCGCGGTAAGCAACCGTGGGCGCCGCAGGAACCAAAAACCCACACGTCGAAAAAGCGCGTTGAATAAATATTTGATCTTGGACTACTATTTGATACGTTTTGTGTACAAATTAAACCAACGAATCGTCAGTATTTATTTTTCAAACGATGACCGACGCAGTTTCTTCGAGCACTGAAAACAAGATCCCCAAGTGGATGTCGCGTGTTAGCCTTACGCTGTCCGATTTGATTCGTGCGTACATGCAAACCGAGTCCATTTTTCCTGAAGTTGGCGACACTTTGCGTTACGGCATCTCTGAACACACGGTTGTCGACTTTTTGGGCAAACTGGATCTACACAACGACCAACCCAATTCACGCAAGATAAAGGCAATGATCGTCGTCAACGGTACGGCCAATTACGATAAAATGCGCGACTTTTACGACGGTCCGAGTTGGAAGCGACACCGACAGGAACAAATCGATCGTCTCCAGTCGTTCGGAGCTACGAGCCACGACGAACCTGCTGGCACTACCAAGTATATCTACATCGCGGCTGATGACGATGGCACCGAACTGACGCCGACGGAAATCATGCAGGCGGTGAATTTGTTGGACGAGCTCTGTTTTGAGCGAAACGGTTTGGTGTCGTATCTCGTGGATACATACCGAAAAGCGGACGAGAAGGGCAAACAAAAATGAAATAGCTGAATCACGCTGTCATATCACGTTGGCGACCACATCAGACTTTATTGTATTAAATACGCGTTGTCGTTTACACTCGCAAAACGACATGGACATGCAGAGAGATATGTGTTTGTTTATGTTGGGCGTCTTTGATACCAGCGGCATAGCCGCTAGGACGTCGACGAAACGCACAGACGCACACATCGACGCAGCACCGAACCCACGCCACCAACAGGAGTTACACAACAACGTCATCACTTGCCCGCGCAGCAGACGCGCCTACGCTGGCCGTTGGGAGCTCTGTGTCGTCATCAAGCTGCCGTCCGAACGTCGACTCGACGTACACTCGCTGACGACGTTTTGGCGAACACGCGCGCGCACGCTTGAGCGGAGAATGCTGTACGGTGTCCATCTCGCACGCGCTCTTGGACTAGAGTGTTTTATCGACACGAGCAAATGTCACGTACTGGTCAACGAACTGTCGAAACAGAGAAAGATCGACGAAAACACGCTCGTCGGGCCGCCGATCTGTTATCCAAACGAGACGTTTTGTTTCACGATTGGCAGCACCGACGTCAATATGCTCAATCGCAAAGCCGAAAAGTCGACAACCGACAACACTGCGGTGTGCGATGAAATCACGTCGGCAACGGTGAACTGGGAGAGTTTGGCGCGCAGTGTCATCGACGAGCCGCAGGCGCCACTCGACAGTACGCTGCAAACCATGCAGAGCAATATGCTGGAACTGATGCTTCATTCGACCGATCCGGTTGAGCGCGCTGCGAGTTGGAACGTCATCACAAAAGCGCAAAAAGTGGCATCAGGGCCGCTCGCACGAACGAACCAGGGCTTCAAACCGTTCGCGCAACTGCGCGAAACACTGATTGGGGTGTGTTCATTAAACGGTGCATTGGATAACACGCTGTTGTTTCAACACAGCGACGAGTGCTATGGCGATATCACTGAATACGTCGCGCGACGTCTCGAACGATTGCGCATACACAGAATTCAGCGGTGCTTGTGTGGTGCAAAGATATCGCTGCGGAAGCGAGTACGAGTCGAGCGGCCCGACGCAAAGAGTCGGCTCGGGTACAAATGTACGCAATGCGGCCGAGCGTCGGTGTCGTCGGTGCTCATGGTGCCTGATCTGCGCGCACTCAAACGGAACGTCGGCCTGGGTGACGCACCAGTTCCGCTGCTGCAGATTTACGATCAAACTATCGACTTGCCCGCAGTCACACCAGACAAAAAGCGAAAATTCACGCCAACGGCGCCGATTGCCGACACCGACGACGTCGTAGAACACGCTTTGAAACGCGTAAAAAACGAGAAAATCACGCTGGCTGTATAATAAAATTGTTGTGCATATGTTAACATCGGTGTTCATCCATGGTCGTCGGCAATTCGCCAGTGACACACGATGGTGTCGACCATTCATCACTGCCGCCGATTGACCCACAGTTGATGGAAGAGTTTCAGTTGTATGTCGCACAGCAACTACAACTACTGCATGTAGATATCACTGCTGTTCGGTTTGCGTTCAGAACGGTTCAAGACGCACACGCCGTGCAATACATTTGCGGTGTCGAGTACGCCGACAATAGAAAAGAGTTTGCCATGCTGATTCGCGACGGGCGACACGAGTTTTTTCAAGTAGGCCATGCGGTTGAAAATCACGAAGCCCATCTCTTGATTGCAGAATAAAAACAGAATACTACTCACTTGCGGGCACGCACTAATAAACCAATGTACGACGAAAACAGTGAAAATTGGCCGCTCTGTGCAGCGCAGGACATTTACGATTTTTCCGTCGCACAAAAAGAGTATACAACGACCGAACGTTCGTTACAGTCTTTAAAAGAGATGCTCCAGCGACACGACAAAATAAGCGAAACGGCATGCAACGTCGTCGACAACGCGTTGACTAGACTGACTCAAATCGAATCGGCGAAAGCGTTCAACGCGCACACCAGTCAGCTCAGACTAGTGACCACAAACGCAGATGCAGTATTGATTGCTATCGATAAAGAGTTGACTCGTCGTGCGTCGCGAAGGCAGACAAACGAAAACCACGAAAACACAGAAAACAGACAGCGAAAATCGTGCTTGGTGCAATAACTATTTGATCACGCGTTAAAGGGACAAAATGAACGACACCTTTGAACAAACATTCTTGCGTAATCTCGATCGGGCCGCAGTGTGGCTAAATTTGCCACTGACGAGACACAGAGCCGAAGAGACGGCTTGTTTCGGAATAGACTGCTTGGACGATTCGACGGTGTACTTTGAGCTTAAAAATACAATTCTGTGCGGGGAGCATCTGGGAGAGAACGCAAAACCAATGCGAGGAATCTGTTTGATGAAAGTGCGTGTCGCTAAACACAAGCGTCGTCAGAAATACGCAACCCGGTTGCTCGACCGCTTAAAAACGGAGATTCGAAAGGCAGGATTAGACTTTTTCTGCGTCGACTTTGTGGTGTCGATCGAGATGAAAAAGATGATGGAGGCGCGAACTGATTTTACGATTGCCGGCGAGCATAATTGGCCGTCGTACGTGGCGAAATTTTCTCGCGAAAAATAAAACCGCCGATATGAGAGAGGCGATACGAAAAATATATTTGATCGTTGACGGGCACGTGTGTTGGCGTCGCTCGGCAATAGCCGACAGTTTACGCGTTCAATTCCTGTCGTTTTACAGTTAGATGTGCAAACGGCATTGTTTTGAATCGATATATCCAATCTTGGACGGTTTGTTCAACCAGTATCGGCGAAAATGCGGACTTGGAATTTTTCCAGGTGGTACCTCCGCTGCGCACCATCACATATTTTACCAATTGACTATTTGATACTTTGAAAAAAACACAAAACAAAAGGTGACGTAATGATGCTGAGGTGTTTATTTGTGTGTTGTACTTTTGGGTGGTGGTGTGTTGCGTTTTGCAAGCGTAAAAGCGATGTGAAGATTTGAGCCGACCTCAAATCTTGGCTGCGCAGAGTTTTTGTGCGGAGTGTGTGTAGATTGTAGTAGATCGAGATTCGTTTGCGGGGTATTCGTCGTACGTATCGTTTGTGATATGGTTTCTTGTGTTCCGATGTTTCGCCGACGGGTGTGTAACGTGTTTAGAGGAACTGCGCAGATTTGAGTTTTTTCCTCGAACGGATTTGAGTGTAGCTTGCTGCGCCGTCTGATGTGTGTGGGGAATTTTGCCGTGTCGGTAGTTGGTGTTGTTTGGCGTGGGTGCTAATTGATTGCGTATGTTTTTACTGCCGGAGAAGCATAGTTTTTCGAAAACTAGCGATACGAGTTTTTCAAATCTTTGTGCGTCGCCAGCGATCTTTTTTGTGTGTGCGTCGGAGCGGTGTGCAACGGAGAGAGTTTGTTCTGGTTTTTTGTGTGTCGATTCTACGTATGTTTTTCTACACTCTGTAAAAATTTGGTCTGTTTTTGGGCGGGTGTTTGTTTTGTTTCGAAAAAAAACGCAGATTTGACGAAAAACTCAAATCTTGAACTCTCGGGTTTTGGTTTGGTTGTGTGCGGCGTTTGGTGGTTGCGGCGGTTTCAAGATTGCCGGTAGTTTATGGTGGTGCGATTGGTGTGTGAAAATCTGGTCGATTTTCGCCCAAGCCGCCACGCGTGGCTTGCCAAACACGACGTCGTCTACGTTTTATTGCTCTGTGTGTGCGGCCGCCAGCGATCTTTTTCTGTGTGCGTGCGGAGTGGTGCGCGGTGGCGAGAGTTTATTATGGTTTTTTGTGTGTGGATACTACGTGCGTTTTTGTACCCTCTGTAAAATTTTGGTGTGTTTTGAAAATGGGTAAAATTGTTTGATTAAAAAACGCTGATTTGACGAAAACCTCAAATCTTGAACTTGGTTTTTGTTTTTGTCGTGTGCGGCGTTTTGTGTTTGCGGTGGTATCGAAAACACTGATAGTTTGTGTCAGCGATTATTTTGTGACAATATGACTAATTTTCGTCCAAGCCGTGTGGTGTGTTAAAACTTCGCTTTCTACGTTTTATTGCGTTGTGGGTGTCGGTCGCGGCTAATTTCTGTTTTGAGGGTGCTGAGCATAACTAACATTTGTTTATGTAGATGTCTATTCATAATAACCGAGTTGACGCTACCACTATTTCGCCGCTTGCAGATCCAAACTCGGCGGCTCAAACAAGTAGCTTATGTCGATTGTCGTGCGCACACTATTAACTCGACCATTAGGCGCGGCGATTAATTCGTCGATGTTGGCCGCGATGTCGACCGCGCAACCACTCGTCGTCGGTTCGTCGACGACGACAATGGAATCGCAGCATGCCGCGCAAACTGCGCCAGTGCCTGCGCCGAATCCGCTCGTCGGTACGGCCTTGAACGGCCACATTCGCCTACCCATCGGCGAAATGCGCGTCGTGTCGACCGAGAGCATCCCGGAGCAGTTCCGTACGCTCACCAACAAGGCGTTCTTCTACAACGGCCGCTGCTACGGCGCGGCGGTCTACGTGCACGGACCGCGGAAGACCGTGTTGCGCGGCCGCATCGGTGCGCTGCTGCTCGCCTACGACTGCATCGTCTCGCTTTGCCCGCTCGCCATCTGCGACACCGAGTTCGACGAGAGCTGCGTGCGATCGTCTAAGCAGTCCGAGTTCAACAAGCGTTTCGTGGCGATCAGCGATTTTCATCTCGCTGTGCGCACGTTTGCCATGCGGAAGACGTTCGCCGAGGCTATCTACCACAACAAGATGTTGCTCGAGGCGTCCGGCATTCCGGTGGATCAGGACTGGGACGAGAGCGCCATCACTCAGCGCTCGATCCAGATCTTGGCCGGCTTGCGTTCGTTGGTCATGCTCGACTCGACGGCGTCCGAGTCGTACAAGATCGAGTTGGCTGTTGGCGGCGTCGATGTTTACATGCCGACGCAGCTGAACACGACCCAGGTTCACGTTGACAAGAGCGGCCAGCTTCCCGACGCAATCACGTCGCTGATGATGCCGGAAGAGCGAGCCGTCATCAGCAACCCGTTCAGCGGCAACAAGTTGATGCCGACGCACTACGCGAACATCGTCAAGGCGGGTTTCTGTCGACCGAAGAGCCTAGACGGCAACGTTCTGCTGTACTACGAGGACATGAACGACCCCACAACGACGCATCCGCTTCGTGGTGCTGCCGATGCGCTCGACGACAAGTACAGCCAGTTTTTCACGGCGCAGAATCGTTCTCGTCTCGGACCGATGGACGCGAATGCCGCGTTTCTGGCGCTACGGACCAAAGTGACCGAACCGATCATGGTCAACGGCGAACCGACGTTTTCGCACCAGACAACAGTTCGATTCAAGTTTTTGCCGTGCGAGACAAAGACGACACGCAAACGAGGCGCCGACGACGACGAGCTCGAGTCGACGACGAAGAAGGCAAAGGCGAAGCGAGGTCGCAAACCAAAGGCCGTCAGCAACGACGACGACAACGACGACAACGCAACGTCACCAAGTGTCGCGTTCGCTCACAGCCAACTCTCCTCGACGTCGCCGGCTGCGGCAACACATCTCGCCAGTATGGTATCGTCGACAAACGAGTTCGACGGCGCTCGCGGTGTGTCGCAGTGCCTCGCCGACGCGTTTGCCGTGGAGAAGATGGTCTCGACGAGTCGCGACGTCATCAGCTCGATCGCTCAGCAGTCGGTGATGGGCTCTCCGAAGCGCGACGAGACCTATCTTGGAGGCGGAGTCGTCGGCCGCGTGCACTCGGTACCGTTGACGATCGCACCCGAGCAGAAGGCCGCGTTGCGCATGGCGTGTGATAGGAAGAGCTCACAGTGCCTGCAGACACTAATCAACGGGCAACCCGTACTGCGCCAGTACGTCGTCGACGGCTTTCCCGCCAATCGTCAGGCTGTGCTGCAGATCCCCGATCGAGTCATTGACACACCGACGTCGTCTGTCGACATCAATGTGTTGTTCGGCAGCGACACACCAGCGAAACAGACGCTCGTCGCCAAGTTCAACTGGGGCGTCATCGATGGCTTCAGCTACATCGTCAAACATCAAAGCACGCCCGAGCGCTTCGAGCACAGCGAGGCCGTCGACGAAAAGTATGTCAACAACAGTTTTGCACCAGACGTCGAGCTTTGCAGCCAGACGCTGATCGAGTACGGCAAGCCGGTGACCCGATTCGGCGCCCGCGCGAAGAAGGCGATCAAGGCGGGCGCGTTTATCGGCTGGTACCACAGCGAGATCTTGGCAGCCGGCGAGGCCGGTCTCGACGGACGGGAGGCGATCTACCGCATGGCTGGCAGCCCGCCGACGAACGACGACGACTACTCGATAGGCGGCATCGAGTGCGACGGCGTTATCGGCGTCGTGTCGGCTGCGCGCCCCGAGTTCTTTTCGTCTGTTCTGCGTGCCGCCAACGACTCGTCGAACCCAAACGCCGCGACCGACACGGTTTACAACAAGGACATCCGTGGTGTTGCCGTCTACGCGCTCGTTGACATTGCAGCCGGCGATGCAATCTGCCTCGACTATGGCGACGCGTTTCGCCAGAAGACGAAGTTGCTGACCGGTTCAGAGATGGTCGAGCCGCTGGGTACGTCGCCAATCACGCCGCTTCAATCCGCTGCGCCGACGTTTGACGACCACGCCACCGCCAGCACGAGTAGCAACGATGTTGCACCGGAGCCAGAGGCGTCGACGTGGGAGATTCCGCGCTCGACGTTCAACTCGCCTGCACCTACGGCTATGTCGGACCACGCACTCGGAAAACTGAATCCGCTTCCGCTGTTGGAGTCGTTCGACTTGGACGACAATGCGATGTCGACGACGGCCAAGTTTGCGCCGTTCAGCTCATTCGATCTGGTCAACCATGCGCCATCGACGACGACCAAGTTCGCCAACACGACCAACACCCCGTTCGATAACTTTGATGACGATTTAGAATATCGCACGTTGTACAGCGATTTTGATTAAACGAAGTTTATTGCTTGAGCACGTAATCCAACGCTGAATACGTTTTCGGTCGAACGCGCTCGACAACGGAAACCAAATCGCGCCTCAGCACTGCATCGTTGCCGACGGCGGTTGAGGCCAGCAGTGAAACACTTGCATTCGGTGGCAAACGAATCAGCGACTGCGCGGTTTCGTGCCACGTCACGCCCGTCAAGAGCGGACCGTTTCGAGCTGCGTTTGGCAAGATTCCAACAGCTACTTTCGACGCGAGACGATCGACGTGTGCCGCATCGCGTCCCATTAAAATCGACGCCGCTTTGATTTTGTTTCGGTGACAAACGACTCGCATCAAGTTTGCGTCAGCCGTGTCACAGCACATTCGATGATCAACTGTCTCGTCGCTCAACTCCAGTACGAGACTGTCGGTGTCGAGCGAAATCAATCCGTTCTTCGCAACCACATTCGCCAAGTGCATCTGAACGCTGATTTGCGCGCTGCGTGCGGGCCACGTTACGAGACGATAGAAATTCGCCACGCGGACGACAGCACCGTCGAAAATGATGTACGGTGCGTGAACGACGACGGTGTCGCGAATCGCGTGCGGGTGTCGACGCAAATAATCAACCGCGGCCAACAGATCGGCCGCAAAGTTTGTACACGCGCCATCGGCGTTATCAACGGTCGAGCGCTTTTTGGTGCCGCGAATAGACTCGTCGACTAGTCCCAGATAGTCGCCGACAAGCTTTGTCGACGGCACCCATAAGACCAGCTGAGATGCAGATGCCAATGCTCGAGCGGCCGCATATCGATCGGTTTGTCGACACGTCAACAAACGGTCGACAAACACTTCGGCGCTCGTCGTAGAAAAGTGCGCACACGACGCCAAAGCAGCCAATGAATGAACATCGCGGCGTCGTCGCGTTTCGCTTTCCGTAATGACAAATCGACTCGACGCGACAATATCGCTAAACACCGATCCAGCACACCATCCATCGGGTCTTTGCCACTGGTCGCCAATCAGCACCAATTTCTGTTTCGTTCGTTCCGCCGACGCCATCGATTCCTGTCCCATATCGTAGAGACGCGTGTACGCCAACAGCAGATGCAGAAAATCGATTTCAGAGAGCCGATGCGCATCCAACACGACGAGCACATTCGTGACCGTAATCTCGGCTCGTACAATCCAGTCTGCCGCCGAAATGACATCGTCTACTGTAAACTGTCGCTCGCCAAACTGCGCGTACGCCAACGAAGGAACGACAAACGTCGCACGATTCGAATCGACCGACACCTCGCCACATATCGATGGCGGTAGATGATCAACGCTGCCGTCGATCGTAAGAACAGAGACGTCGTCGAATTTGTTCAGCAGCTCCACCAACTGTTCAGCACGCGTCATGCAAAGCGGAGACGTAAACGCAAACTTTTCTGGTCGACGAAACGTCGCTGGTTTCTGGATTCGAATCCAAAGACCTAGCGATTCCATGCGCTGACTCTCGCCGTCGTAGAAAAACGTCGTCGCTCCATAACGCGCAGCTGTCAATGCTACCGAGTGCATTTCGATGCACTGCTCCAGATCGCTAACGTCTAGGCTCGAGTCGCGCTTGTTGAGTCGGCGCGTCAAATCTCGAATCCACTTTGCGTTTGTCGTCGACCGATAGAACTCGATCAACCGGGTCACGAACGCTGCCGAAAACGGATACAACGCATCACGAACGCATTCGTCGGCCTGCGCAAACGATGCGTCGTTTCGGACCAAATAGAGCGGCGACGACAGCGAGAGTTCGTGAAACTGCGCGCGAGACGGAACGACCAAGCTGCCAAACAGCAAAGCAAACGGGTCGACGTGTTCGATTTGCGCGGCAAACGTCTCCAGTTGACTGTACGAACAAGAGTGAAACCAGGAAGCCGGTACAGTGATCGGGCGCGTTTTGAGAGCCGCCCATACTTTGCGCACCAAAGCATCAAATAGAACGTGGCGGGTCGTGTAGTAGTTACACAGACTCGGAAACAGCGAGTACGCTAATCGCGGCGCGTCTTTCAACAAGAGCGAGAGCTCAGATGATGGTTTTGCGATCAGCTCCGACGCCAGTTTCGTTACATCTCGACTAGCCGGCAGGTCGCGACTACTCGTTGCCGTTTCGTCGGCGGTTCGAGCACGCTCGATTTGAGCACGGCATAATCGGATACCGTTTGTCAAACCACGCAGCAGTACGGCTCGGGTCAATTCGCTGCATGGCCGAAAAAACACGACACGTCGTACGATGTACGTCGATATGCCGCAACGTTTTGAATCGGCGACGTCGACGGCAACGTGCACACACGCGCCCACGTGAGGAAAAACAATCAAATCTCGGTCGCACAAAATAATGCGTTCCTTTGCCGTCGCGTCGTCGTTGTCTTCGGTCTGAACCTGCTCGGTAATCCGACGCGTACCGAAGAGTACGTACGCCGAGTATTTCTGATTCGTTGCGTGCAGCGCGTCGAGACGCGAATCGATCACACCGCACCACAACTCTGTCATATTTTCGCAAGTGTAGAAAGTATTTGATAATTAATCAGTGTGTCGTTTTGTCGTTTCAATTTGGAATACGCGTCGATTGTTTAAAAGACAATTCCACTCACGCTACGTTAGTAACATGTGTGTATGTCTTTGATTTAGGACACACGTTTTCGGCGAAACGCACAGGGAAACGATGAGTGTATCGCAAAACGCTACACCAGACGACGGTTCTCGTTATGTCTGCGACCTGTGTACAAATAACCGTTTTGTTACTTTGGCCGGACTGACGAATCATTACTACTTCTTTCACCACAAAACTCTGCCGGCAGAGTGCGCTGTGAAAAAAGTTTTCAAAAAGGTGCTGAGACAAAAGACCGTCTACGACCCGGCTCGTCGCAAGAAAAAAAAGGCTGGCAACGACATAGGCGACGCCAGCGATTCTGGCAGCGACGACGAAGTCAACAACCAGAACAACGAAAACAGTTCGAATATGCCACAAGAACCGAAAGAGAACCGAAAAATTCAAATCGTGGCTACGAGAAAAATCGCTGGGAAGTCGATCGACGCCACGGTATTAATCTACCAGTTTACAATGCACCATTTGTACACGCGTAAGTATGTTTTGTCTACAATACAGGATACACCCGATGTGCTCAACCAGCCGTCTCGTCTTCTTTTGCAACTTTTGCAATCAAATCTAATCGAGAAGGAGTTGCATACGCAGTGGCTTCGAGCTCGACGAGACTGCTACATGGCGATGTTCGACGCAGAATGCAATCTCCTCTCTGCATATACATACGGTCAACTTGAAAGTACAGCAAACGACGACGCGGCTGATTTGATTAACAGCAGCACCAAACTGAAAACTCAAATCGCCAACTTTGACGCGGCGTTCATCAACTTGATGAACGACATCAACAAATTGCGCGACGACGCGGCGAATCTCTCTGAACGTATCTGCACATCAATTGACAAGGCGCCGATCGTTAAAGAGGAACCAGAGAATAACGTTCTGGAGCCAAAAGCCGGCTCCGACGGTGACGTGGACGAGTAAACCAATGTTGCAAATGTACTGATCTTTTCGTCGTCAGTTTATTTCTCTCGGAGAATTTTCACGCAGTTTTTGGCCATCTTGAGCGACCACCCTGCGTTCTGTAGTTCTTGTTGCGTCATCGTGCGAAGGTCTTCTAGTGTCGTAATGTCGATGGACGGGTCAGTGAGCTTTTGTAGCGCCTCATCGACATTCTCGTTGGTGCATATGTTGAAATTGACCAACGCACCGCGAAGCTCCGATGCCTCGCTAAACGAGCGCTTGTTGGCACTCTTTGTCGACTCTGCGTCTGCATCGCAAAATGACTTCCACTTTTCGACAGACTCGGACAAGCGAGCGTTGTCGATGCTCTTGAGCTGCGCCCAAAGCTTTGTGTACGACATATCACCCACATCAGTGTCGGCAAGCAGTCGAAACACCTCGTTGGTTGGATTGTTGGCGCGTTTGGCCCATTGAGCACGGAGTTTCTGGACGAATTCTGCAGCGAGTTGGCCGTTGAGCTTGTCGTTCATCTCGAGGAACCGGTACCAGCCCTCGCACTCGTTCATGTCGCCGCAGATTATGTCGTAGAAATGGCCACCTCGCGCGACAAACGACGCAAATGTCTTAGGTGCCGACGGCGCGACGCCGAACGGGTTCACGCTGCGCACGGCAGCGGCTTGCTCGACCGTGTGCATAGAGTCGCCGCGTTTTTCGCGATCGACTTCGCGTAATTTGGTTTCAGAACCGCGTGATTCGCCCTTAATCGTAGCGCCAGGCATTTCTTCATAAAAAAGCGCAACTCGCACAGCCAGTTCTGGAAACGCCTGCCAAATAGACATGTCGATATCGCTTTCACTGAATTTGCATTGCATGGCCAAATACGACATCCATCCGCTCAGACTATCGCAGTAAGTGGCCGCCTGTCCCGCCGTGGCGCCGGCAGCCATCAACACTGTTTGACGATCCGCGGGCATCATGTCGTTATACAATGTGAGTGCGAATCGATTGAATTTGACTCGCGTTTCGTGCGGTGTCAAGTTTGTTGCTTTGACCATCGCATCGTAAGCGTCCGCGACTCCGAGCTTTGCTGCCAGTGCGCCGTGTCGCGCGTCGACCAACACTTTGACAAGATCGCGTCGACTTCGAGGAGTTGTCTCCCACTCACGCAGCGCCAAAACGACGCGATTAGACGGATTTTGTTGCAGTCGCAAACGCGTCGTGGTGCTCAATCCGAGAGCAGAGCAAAGCACACCAAACTCGTCGCTGGTCAAAAAAGCGTCCTCAAAAGCACGTACGGCTTGCGAATTGTCAGTTACGGTAAAACTCATTCTGTTTGAAGAATGTTGGTGCGAACAGTTAAATGTCGCGCGGTTTTATTAGTCATATATTTGATGGATCAAATATTCATTTGATTGAATCAGATATGCATTTGATCTGCAAGTTTGATTACTATTTGATCGATCAACACACTACACTAATACATCGGTTCCGACGGTGACGTGGATAAGTGAATAAATCCTAACATCTGGCTATTTATTAGGCTAGTTTGGCGCCAACGGAGCGTCACCAAACGGGTTCACGCTGTGCACGGCATCGACTTGCTCGATTGTTTTCATAGAGTCGCTGTGTTTTTCGCGATCGGCTTCGTGTCGTTTTGTTTCAGAACCGCGTGTTTCGCCCTTAACGGTAGCGTCAGGTATTGCGTCGTAAAACGCTTGTACCCGCTCCGCTATTTCTGGAAACGCCTGCCAAATAGACATGTCGACGCCACTTTCAGTAAATTTGCATTTCTTGCGCAAGAATGACGTCCACCCCATCAAATTGCCGCCATACGCGACTGCCTGTCCTTGTGTGGCGCCAGCAGCTAACAACACCGTTTCAGATTGCGTGGGCGTCATTTCGTGAAACAAAATGAGCGCAAGATCTTCGAATTTGTCTCGCTTTTCGCGCGGCGTCAAGTTTGTTGCTTTGACCATTGCATCGTAAGCGGCCGCGACTCCGAGCTTTGCTGCCAGTGCGCCGTGTCGCGCGTCGACCAACACTTTGACAAAATCGCGTCGTCTTCGAGGAGTTGTCTCCCACTCACGGAGCGCCAAGACAACGCGATTAGACGGATTTTGTTGCAGTTGCAAACGCGTAGCTGTGTTCAACCCGAGAGCCGTACACAGCACAGCAAACTCGTCACCGGTACCAAAAGCTTCCTCAAAAGCATGCACGATTTGCGAATCGTCGGTTACAGTAAAACTCATTCTGTTTGAAGAATGTTGGTGAGAACGTTAAATGATCGCGCGGTTTTATTAGTCACATATTTGATCGATCAAATATGCATTTGATCTGCAGATCTATTTGATCGATCAAATATTTGATCTTTATTGTACTACACTGACGCGCCGCTATTCAAACGCAACTACACAAAGATGAGCGCTTTGGGTGTCATAGGAGTGGTGATTGGTGGTTTCGCAGGAGTTACACTGTTTGGTGCAGTTGAAAAACGTCTGTTTTCGCCAAACACAATGGCGCAGGGTATAATCGGGTTTCCGTTTTTGTTGCTCCGTCTTGGCGTATGTTTCGTGGGCGGCGTTGCGATTGGCTACATAGCGGGCGACACATTGGAGAAGGCGATGAGATAACACAAACGAGCTATTGAAAAAATGAACGGTGCCAACGAAGATTAACAAATTACCGAGTTCACAAGATCACATACAACCGAACGCGGCTGCAATTTCACTACCGCGACTAAATGAGCGCTGTTGCCATGAATGACATTAACAAATTGCGCGACGACGCGACCAATCCCTCAGAGTGTAATTACACAACAATTAACAAGGCGCCGATCGTCAAAGAGGAAGCAACTCCGACGGTGACTTGGATAAGTGAATAAATATAAACAAATTTATTAGGTTAGTTTGGCGCCAACGGCGAGGTACCAAACGCGCACGGCCTGGTTTGCTTGTCTGTTTGTATAGAGTCGCGTTCAGCTTTGCGTCATTTGGTTTCATTCAGAACCGCATGGTTCGCGCTTCGACGCACTGATTTCGATTTACTTGAACCTCTTATTGAGCTCTGACATAGCCCGGAGCAGCTCGCCTGTGTCTCCATTTGCCAAAGCAAGTTCGACGCGCTTCTTTGCCTTGTTTCGTGCAGCCTGGTGCTCGAGTGGGCAGGCTGCGTCGAGCGCTTCGTGGTGCTTGCGACGAGATTCGGCGCCAAAGATCGGACCAGACTGGATCCATTCCAGGATTCGCTGCATGTCTTCCCAATCACACGCGTATATCGCCGAGTTGAGATCGTAGACAAGCTGCCGGATCGTTTGGCAGTGCTCCATGTTTGGCGACTCAAACACCTCAAAGATATTTGATTCGGTAACCAGCTTGACCTTGTATTTGCTACTGAAGAGCGACTTGGAAATCTTGCAATCGAGCATAGGGAAGCGCACAAAGGTCGCTTTGCCGACACTAATCGTATCCAGGCCGCGCTTCACCTTGTCCACGCGATCGGCTCGCCAAGATAGGACTGTTTGGGCTACTTGGGTCGGTGCCGGAAGATGAGACTCGGAAGGAGGCGTCGGGTAAGAGAGCGGAGAGTTGAACGAGTCGGTATTGCCGACAAACGCGATGCCGTCAAGCTTGACGTTGCGCTCTTCTGCCAATGCAGAAGTATCGCACGCGGGCGCTGGCGGCTGCGTAGAGATTGACATTGCAATCGAACCAGGAATCAGCGCCGCGTTTGTCAAGTACTCTGGCGGCAACAGGCAATTCGTCGTCGCGCCCATCAGCGTGTTTTGTTCCAGACGCAAACTCGCGTTTGTGCTCAAACCAGGAGCTGTGCATGATTCACCAAACTCGTCGTTTGTATGTAAAGCGCCATCAAAAGCAGGTACGACTCGCGAATCGTTAGTCGCGGTAAAACTCATTCTGTTTAATGAATGTTGCGTGTGAAACGTTATAAGGGCGCGCCGTTTTTGAAGATCGAATATTTGATAGATCAAATATTCGACCGATCAAATATTTGATGCGAACAAGACCCTAAAGATATCACACGACACAAAACCCCAAGTAGCGCTATGCCGCACGGTAAACCTGACGTAGAATTTCACGTATACACAAGGACAGAACCCGTGCACCAATCTCACCACCACGACGAATGAGCGCTATTGCCGAACTCGTCGTCCAGCGCTTTCTTGACAAGCCAGATACAAAGAGCATCTATGGCATCCGCTACGACAAAGCGCAGAAAGGCCAAATCGAGTACGCACAGTCGATCGCCAACATGTTTCCGACGCCACCTGCAGTGCGCGCCGGTCGCTTTCAACGCACCGATGCCGTTATAGCAGCGACGTTTGCCGACGAAGCGCACGTAGTATGTTGGCGAAAAGCGTACGAGATGATGCCAACTGACGCGGTGTCGATCGTCGCTCGGTGGCTCGCCAAAATGCTCTCCAACGACAACGACGATTCGAGCGATTTGAAAGCGGCGGCGTGCTTTCTGTTTGCCTCGCGTTCGACTATCGAGTATGCGCCGTCGATCGAAACGTACTGTGGCCTGCTGTGTGCGTGTTGGCTTACGACAGAGAAAACCGGTGTACCACGTCTGATTCCGCTGGTCTACGACGGGCTCACGAAGCAGGTTCCAGCGGTAACGGTCAGATTCGAATCTCTTTGCTCACGCGTGCGTGTAGGATTACGAACGGCTGGCGCGTGTGCTGCCCAAGACGACGCAGTGGTCTGCGTACACGCAAGTGCACGACCTGCTCGACAAGTTGGGCATACCAAGAGGCGCGCGCAAGAACAACTTGCCTCGCGTGATGCTGATTGGACTGCTCGACGTCGTGCAGTGGCGTAACAGCGCCTTTGATGCGCTGATGAGCAAGCTGCCGCAGGGTCGAGCCGATCTATTTAATCTGGCGCTCGGGCACGTATCGCGCTCGTACTTGCTTTGGCCTTATATGGGCATGACGGTGCGAGCAGGTGCAGCACCGACGCTCCAATCGCAGCTAGTCGACAGCCGCCAAGTCGTACCGTATCGAGCACCGACGACATCGAGTTCGTCGGTATCGTCAGAGCCGCTATTCATACCGCGCCAACTCGCCGTCGAGTTGGACGAAGCGACAGCTCAGCTGCTGGAACTCGAGCGGCGTACCGTAGAGCTGCGAGAGCGCGTCGCAAAGTTGCACGAAACGGCAACGGTGCAAGCGCTGCGTTGCGTTCCATCTCCCGCGCAGCAATCGACTAGCTGCGGCGCACTACCCGATGTGTTGACGCTATCGGACGACGAAAACGCGAGCGAAAACAGTGGCATAGTGGAGCAACTCACTGTCGAGTGACGACAAGAAAAAACAATCAAATAGATCAATCAAATATTTGATCGAACGATCCTAGCGTGTATTTAATCGTATGACGCGCACATAATTTCAAACCAAATGACTGGACTCTCTGTAAGAATGATAGACACTGTCGCGTCGCTGCTGACAAACGCTGGTTGCCGCAACACGCTAAAGACGTGCGTTCACCGCGGGTCTTGCATCGTCGTTCCTCGCCAGTCGCTTGACGGTAGCACGCCGTGGCCTATGCCAGAGGAATACCAACGCGTCCGACTGCACGCTCCGGCCAATCCATCCGATTGGGCGCAAAACCAAGCCAACGTAGCGTACAATGCGCGTCAATACTACGCTATGCGCAGAGTCGTCGAATTTCATAACGAAATGCAAGCGATTGCCGAAGCAGGCGAAACACGCGGCGAGTTTGAACTGAGTCCGGAACTCATGCCGTCGCTACCCGAAGTGTGTGCGCAAATCTTGTACAGTCTGGCGCATCACGGCTACGCGATCGAGGCCAGTGAGCGCAAGCTGTCACTGCTCTTACCGCCCGCTGTCGAGTACGCGATGGACTGCGTTAACGAGCAACAGCAAAACTGAAATAAAACAACCACAGAGCCTGATTTGCAGCGGTCGCGGACACGCACGTCGCGTCAACGGTCAAATCGTACGCCGAGAAGCGTTGTATGGGAAACTCGATGTTATTTGGAGAGCGTTACAAATGTTTCAATTCGATAGCTGCCTACGCCGTTAATATCACTTTGTTATCTCTGGTTTCCATTGTGTTGTTCTCGTTCGCAAACCACCAAACAGCTGGTAGTGGAAAAGATTTGAGTCGCCACCCAAATCATGATCGCACGCATCGTCCTCGAGCTCGCTAAAGTCCAACACGTACAGCGCCCGCACCTTCTCGACAAGCTCCCGCTCCGCGTGCATCGCGCGATATAATTCAAGTTCTTGTTGATCGTGTATGCGCAGCCATTCGAGTTCTTCGGGACTGCGATTTGAGCGATCGACCACCGCGTACTGGTAGTGAGTTCTCGTGCCACGTCTGATACGAGCTTCGAATTCCATCTCTTCGCGCATCCGTGAGATACGCGCTCGCACTTGCTGTAAGCTCTTTTCGTCCTCGGTCAGCTTTACAAAGCTCATTCCACCTGTTTTGTGTTGCGTGCTCCTGTAACGGTAACTTAACGGCTAGTTTCGTGAGCCAGCGGCGTTTGGGCAACAAACGCAAACAAGCGGAGCGTTGGAAACGGCCAGTTCGAGTAGCGAGTGGAGTTACGGAAGAGATTGGCTATCTGCTGTGCGTACTCAATCTGCCCGGTCTGCGGCTTCTCGTAGCGCACTCGCGTCTATTTTTTTTCAATTCTCTCGATTCTAAAACTTTTAAGGCGCGTAGTCTTGCCCTTAGTTTCTCGTTTGGCGCGAGAATCGCTTTGCGGACACGTTGTAGATGACGGTGCGAGAGACTTTGAGTGAAAGATCGCATTGTATCGATACTAGGTCCGACAAATGAGTCGGTAAAAATCTTGAATTATGTCGTATGACAATATTCAAGTTGTCTGCCAAAATTTGTACCCAACATAATAATATTACAAAAATTCTAAAATTAATCGTTCATCATTAAAATTTTCGATGTTATTTGCAGAATTTTGTACGATAAGTTTCAAAAAGGAAAAAAATATTTCTCTGAACTGAGATATCAAACAGTTAGATCGATAATGTGGCTTCATGTACGTACGTTGTCTGCACACAGGCCAATGAAAATTCGATGCAAATCTGAAAATCTTTTTTTCTTCTTCTTGTCTACCCTTTTTTCGCTGCACACACCACCAGCGCGACGTGATGAGTTTTAACTCGTCTACTCACGGCGGCGTTGGCAGAGGTCGCAATAAACGCGGTAGCGGCAACGGTGATGGCAAACACGGAGGAGCTCGAATTGGTGCAGGTCGGCCTCGAGTCCACACTGACCCGAAAGCGGCACACGCCGAGCGCTCGCGATTGCACTACGCCCAAAAAACCGAGGCGAAACGAAAAGCGCTTGCCGACGTCGACGAGCTGCGTGCCGACCTGCACGACATGAAACAACTCAACCGCAAGCTGCTTGACAATCTCAATCGTCAGAGCGAGCGCGACGTCGAGACAATTCAAGAGCTCGAAGAGTCAAATCGTAACCTTCTCGTCAAACTCGCACGATTCGAGCGGCAAGTGAACGAGGCCGACTTTGAGCGCGCATACAACAACACCACCACGAGCATGATAAACGAGCAGCTTCGCATGGCTAACAACGAATTGACGCGGCTGCGCCAGACGCTGCAGCAGGCGCAGACGGCGCGCAACAACGACGACGGCGAAATTGCACAGCTGCGCGAGGATCTCGAGCAGGTGAAGAAGGCGAAGAAGGCGAAGGAGAATCAGCTCATCGAGGCGCAGAAAACGATCGGTGCTCTTAAGATCGAGATAATCAAACTCTCCGACGTCGAAGAGAACGTCGACGCCAGCGACTCGGAAATCATGGCGTCCGAGGAGCGCCGACAGTACCACGATCGACAAAACCTCACACTCGGCGAGAACTTGCAGCGTCTTCCGCAGGGCCGACCACGCAGACCGGTTTTGCGATTTAAACCAGCATCAAAAAAGAAGTAAACGGACATACGTGGACAACGATGACGACAGAACCCTCTACGGTTCTCAGCGCGGGCTGCAAAATGAGTATATTTGATCGTCGACAATTTATTTTGTGGTAATGCGATTTGCTTGTTCGTGAGCTTTCGAGTTGGCAAGCGCAAGAAACCACACGACCGCCTCGGTGTCTTTCTCTTTTTCCACTTTTGGCATACCGCTTGTCATCAGCCGGTCGCCGTACACTTGTCGCAGCTGTTTGATCGACTCGGCAGCCGTCGCGACGTTGGGTGACGCCACGGCCAAAAGAAAGTGAGCTGGTTTGCTTTGCGGCATATCGTTGGCAATGTCCTTTAGCTCGGACGCTAAGTGATCAAGAGAGTCCGGCTCCAAACAAACGCTGAACAATGACTTTTGGTTTTTGGAGTATACCGCCAATGTATACACGGTCTTTGGGTATGGATTGGTGCTTGACGATTTCAGCACCAACAATCCGGCATCGCCTGCCGACTTGACGTACTTCTGGCAGTCCTCCGTAGACTTGAAATCGATAGACGAATGCACCATTTTTGCCGAAGCGAGAACTAATTTTGTTTTGACGATCGATGCGTCGATGTAGTCCTGGAGCGATTTGGATGGAGAACCCGACGACGCTGAAAAAGTCATTTGTTAACAGTATCCGTCAAAAACGGGTGACTTGTATTTGATGCTAGATCTTTGAAGGATGTAGTGAAAAATGAGCAATCAGGAAAGTTTTGACCTAAATCGTCTTCTCCGACAAGGTGCAAAAGTTACACGACAATGCTTCTATGTCGTCAGTATGGTGCCGTCGAGCATGTTTACTCAGTTTGAAGGACCGTTCTACACACAAGAAGAGGCTGATGACATAGTGTACAAACGACGCGAGCTTGGGTCGGGGTATAGTGGCTGTTGGCGACAATATGGAATTTACCAAGTCGAACTGAACGGTTTCGCATATCAATTCGACACCGAAACGCGACAAATGATAAAACAAACCAAATATTGACTGACACCGCGGCAACCCAACGCATATCGATTCCGTCCGTATTCAAATTTTGTTAATGTCAAGCATCAAATATCCACCAACTATTTGATCCTAAAAAGTGCAACTAAATTATACCATCGCGTCGTGCACACAAATTAACAGACAACAACTGACCACTTTTGTTTCTGTCGCAAACTTTCCTGTAACCGTACCCAAACCCACTCTTTACTAAACAATCTCGAAAATGTCCGAACACTCGTCGTCACTCGTCGATCATGCCGTTCACGTTTCGGCCGACCGAACACGTCGCCGCAAACAACCGGCCCACAAGTTCACCGAAGAAGATAAGAAAAAGTTCAAGCAGATGAACGACGAGCGTCGTAAATCGGCGCGGCACTTTTCCTCGTTTCCCGTGTCGGACGTGCGTGCGTACAACGACAAAGGTCGCGCGAAAATTTGCATGGCCGACCCCAAGACCAAAGTGGCAGACCAAAAAGCGATGTGTGTCGTGTCGTTGGCGCCGTTTGAAGCGCGACTCGGGTCGGATCTCGTCAAAGAGGGCAATACCGGCAAAGGTGACAATCCGACAAAACGTGGAGACGCCAAACGATCGCTCGGATTGGTGTTTGGACAGCCAGACAAGTCCGTGCCGATCAACCCGAAGCTCAAAAAGGAGCAGGACGATTGCGCGGAAAAACTCCGCCAGATTTGCCGAGCAGCCCTCGGTGCTGTATTTGATACGACTGCACGCGAATTGGCACCCGCCGCTGTGGCTGCGGCCGAGAACAGCGCGCGCATGAAGATTCAACAGCAAGACAAACTGGAATCTATCGAAGACGTCAAAGAGCTCGAGTTGGCGGAAGACGGGAAAATGGCTGCTCGTGTCAAAGAAATCGCCCGCACCGAGTTTATGGCAAACGGCAAAATTCCGTTTGTCGCGTACACGGATCCGAAAACAAAGAAGAAAAAGGAGGCGATGGCATGGGGCGAGTCGAAGGTCTACACACTTGAGGTGGACAATAACCAACCGATATCGCAAGATCGCGAAAAGGGACCGCCGCTTACGTTGATTCCGACGTCGATCGAAAATATGCCGCGCATATACAAGCTGATGAAAGCGATCAACTACACACCAAAAAAGGTTGTCTACGAAGTACGAGACAAGAAGACACACAAGATGGTGCAGTTGCAGCATCCATTGGTCATGGTGCCCGATCTCGACGAAATGGGCAACAAAATCATTGGACCAAACGGTCAGCCAATTATGGTGCCAGTCCCGAGTCTCGACTGGAATCCGTTGTTTGAAGGCAAGGATGGTACGAAGCTCAGCTCGCTCGTCCAAGTCGACGTGCTGGTCTCGTTTACCGACGGCGGCAAGAAAGGCAACTACGGCATCAAGTTGGTGCTCTACGGGGCAATCAAGATCACCCATCAAGCGCCACGAACCGAAGAAGAAAAATACGAGTACGACGAAGATGACGATTTCAATCAAGGTTTGTGGGGCGCCGACAACGACGACGATGCCGATGACGCCGACGCAGATGAAAAAGCGGCAAAGGTTGCAGACGGATCGACCTTTTCGACAACCTCAGTCGTTGGATTGCCGGGTGTTGGCGCACAGACAACACACAACACCAACGGCGACGAGGACGACGATGACGTTCCACCGGAAGAGCGTCAGAACAAACGCACAAAGACGCAATAAACAAAATTCGTTTTATTATTTACTCTCGAGCACACAAGCAAAACGTTATGGACGATATTTTTGTCCAACAAGAGTCGGCTCAAAAGCTAGCGCAAATTGAGCGCAGTCGCCAACAGCTGATATCCAATTTGTGTAAAGGGCGCAAATCAACAAACGACGTGCGGCTGCTCGGCACGTATCGTTCGGCGACGTCACAGAGCGTATTTGATGAATTCCGCGTCGTTACGCAGGGTACGAGCGACGCGACCGCCGACGACCTGAGTCTTTTCAAGTCGCTTGGTTGTACGATCAGCTCGCAGCACGGCCGAGTGGTTATTTTGCACTGCGAACACTCGAACTACGATAAACGACTGCTGAAATTGGACATGACCGCATCACAGATGGCTATCGTTGTTGCGTTGATAATGTTGGCTTGCTTCCTCGTCGTTGTTGGTTTCTCTCTTAAATAAATGCGTTGTGTACTATTCTGAACGCGCGCTGGCATTTTCAACCTGCCTTATGTTGGTTCAGTATCTATCGGCGCTCTGCCACCTGCAAGAGCGCTACGCCAGTGGCCGTCAAGCGTACCACCAGCAACTGCAAATTGGGCGTCTGCGTAAAGATGCTATCGAGATCGTTGATGCGCGCTGCGATGGCTTCTACGACCGAATAAGTATACGCAAGAAACGATCAAACATCGACGACACCGACATAACAAAACTGGCGACATACGGCATACAAATCGAGCGCACTGGGGATGCTAGTGTCGACGTCGTCGTACCGGTATCAACGTACGACCCGGTTGGATATCGGGCAGTGGTAGGGTTGCGGTGCGCGATCGCCGTTACATGCATTCTGTTTACGATGGCACTGATTTGGATGTCGAAATAAACGAATTTTATTTACTCTGTAACACACACTGTTAAAGACCGATGAGCGACGAAGCAACGCCGACCGTGTACGACGTACCAGACGTTTTGCGCAACAGTTTTCGCGCGGCGTTTGACGAAACCGAGGACGATCAGCCCGACACCAATACGGCATGCGATCTGTTTATCACGCTGCATCGAGCGTGCGCGGCCGTGCAGCGCTTCGATGTCGTTGTACTCTCGGCGCGTATTACGGTCGAAACCGATACACTAGCGTTGCTCACCGTCCAGCAGGTGCCGGCGATCGGCCTGGTTGCCTGCGAGAAAATGTTTCAAATTGGCACGGGTGACGCCGTACACGACATACGCTGCGTGTTTCGCGACGCACAGACGAAAACCGGGTTGGAGACAGGCCTCGTTGAAATCCAGTTTTGGCGTGCGGCAGCCACGTCCGACCTGCGTCAACGCAATTTGCTGCACTACACGCCACCGTCGTTGACTGTCGATCTGTTTGCTCAACCGTTGTGGGACGCTGCCGATCTGCACATAGAAGGAAGCGAGTTTGCGCTCGATCGTCAGCGCATTCTCGACACTTTGCGCATCGTCGGAAATATGCACGACGTGATGCCAGTTGGCATCCGCATTTCAATCGATTTGCTGTACGCCGTCGACAACTATGCGAAAACGCACACTTTTAAGCGCAAACGTACCGATGAGCGCTCAGACGGAAAGCGCCGAAACGGCCAGCAGATGGAAGACGGTGTGAAATCGTCGCATATTGGGTACTGTGTTATCTTTCAGCACGCAGACGGATTGCCGCAAGTGAATGCAGCATTCATGAAACACCTCGTCGAGCGAGTGTCGACGATCGTAAACTGGGTGGTCGTGTTTAACAACAAAAAGTCGACGCAAAGTTCAACGAGTACCAGCAAACCGCACAAACAAACGCTGGCGATAGCTTTGCGACGCAACGACAAAACACCGGCCGACGTCACGCACTTTTCGATTTCCGGATCGCCGTGGCTTACTCGATTGGTTGAAAAGATGGAATAAATGATTTATTTCGAGAATCAATACAATCGAACGACTGGAAGTCCGGCTTCCACCGCCGGTTGCGCGACATTTGTTTCGATATGCTCGTTTGTGCCCAATAGGTATATCTTGTTTGGCGAGATTCCGTTCATACTGTTTAGCGCATGTACGCGTACTAAGCATAACAAGACTGCTTTGAAACGCAGCGCTGTTATCGGTTTGCCGTCGGCAGCTGGTTCTAGAGGTGTAGCAACCATTTGATGCCAAATCAAACGCAACTCGTTTTGTCGTACGTCCCAAACCATTCGCTTTTCGCGCTCAACGTCTTTTTGCAGGTCGCTGAACAGTGTCGCAGCGTTGCCAAACACACTGATTTCAATGCTTTGTTTATTTTTGATGGCAAAGCTGATGTCGGCGGCGACTAACTTTGCAAGAGTCATTTTTTATTTCGTGGATGTGTGCGGCATAGTTGATCCACAACTTTCTATTTGATCTTTGAGAGCTGGTGTGCTCGTTTATTAAATTCAATTTTCAGTTGATCACAGATCGTTTTTAATCATGTAAGCGTACGCGTTTCTTTCTATAGTTGACCCCAGCAATCGGGTGCGCAGCCCAAAACGGATCGTCGTCCAATGTTGCAAAAAATTGGCAAGCTGCTTTATCCCAGTCAAAGTCTGAGTCGTCTTTGGGATAGCGTTTCAGCGCAGCCACCATTCGCTCGCCTTGAGCAATAGTGGCATCAGTGATGCGAATGTAGCGCAGCACCATCCAGATAGCTCCCCATGTGGCGTCTTCGTCCCAAACCAAAATACCGCTACCGTGAGTTAGACCGCACAAACGGTTGTGTAACCAATTATGGCATGCCCCTTTTCCTTTGTGTGATTGGATGTACTCCATCATCGCCAACGCCATGCAGTCATCCCAATCTCGATTGTCAGCGAACAAGTCGAAACGATCTGCACAGACGCCGGCAACGCTTTCAGCGCGAGAAAGAGGCGGATAATCAAATTCACGAAGAAATTCATCGCCGGCCGCGAGTTGACTCTTGAGACTATCTTGATAGTCTTGCAGATTTCGGCGTTCCTTTACGAGGCAATCTTTGCGTTCTGCAATCTCTATTGAATCGGTTTTCGACGGCTGATCAGTCATTGTTTAAAATGCGTTTGGTGCGTTTCATTAGTGCAATGATTTATTTCAGCTAGTCGATATTTGATACTTGTAATTTACAAATAGCTTGCAACATATTTGAAACAAACTGCGCAAAGGTATCAAATACGTAGCCGCAAACACTAATAAACGATGAACGTTGGCATCGACGGACCCTCGTACATCAAGCAACAGTATTTCGAGCAGTTGTACGCCGACCAGATCAGGATCTATACTCTTTGTGCAGACAATGAGTTTCATTTGTTTGACCACACCAACTTTGGTCGTCTCGCGAGCGCGTATCTATTGAAGCACTATCCAGAGCATAAAATTCGATTGTACAGCAGCGAAATGGGAGTAGACAAATCGCTGTTTTTCTTCCACGACGCTGACCCGACTGTTGTCCGAGATCGATGGCGAAGTAATGTCTCTGTCGTAGTTCAGCATTGGCCCATACTGCATCCGTTATCGTCGACATGTTTTTTGTCGTCGTCGACAGTGTCGACCAACACACTTCGATACGTTACGGCAACTGCGTTCGATTCGGTGATCAACGACATCTCACACGACATGGTAGTGCTACCGCCGGATGTACTGCAACAAATTGGGCAAATACTGGAAGAGTACACTATTCGAAAGCAATTTCTTACGCATCCTCCCGCCAACGAAATCGACGACATTGAATTCACGCCACCCCAAGACGTCGCCGCAAACGGGAGCGACGACGACACTATCGAAGACAGTGCGTACCTGCCGACCGATTCTCTCTGCAGTGATGATAGTCGAAATAATGACGCAACAGCACTTGTTGACGACGGTATTGCGCAACGCACGAAAAAACGCAGCCGTCAAATTCCGAATGCAGATTACATCTGCGAGGCTAACGTGGTCGAAAACGCCAACGCAGCACCACTATCGCTCACAAATACGCGACTCGAATCGAATGATATCGACGAGTTTTATTCGTGTATATCGCGCCCGCATGAGCTGTGGCCAGAAACTGCGTTTTATCGACGACACATTTCAATGCTGCGTCAACTGTTTGTCGAGATGGGACGACCGTCGCGTGCTGGTTTACTTCGCGAACTCTTTTTACTCGCAGCTGAGAATCGGTTGTTGTTGTTGGCATCTGTAAGAACGTCGCGTGTCGGTTGTTGGGTGTGTGGCAAAACGTCGGCGCCTGTCTATGGAACGTTGCAAATTGCATTTCCGCTGACGGCGCTGCACGCCAAAACGTTTCCCACTGTCAGACGAGAGATGGACAAACTCCACGCGGCGCGTCTCGGCGCGTTTGTCGTTGCGCGCACCTGCTTCGACCGACTGAAGGCGTGTGTAGATGCGTTTCTGGTTATCAACGCCGCTCGGCGCATGTATTTGCGCTACAAAGGCGGCGACCAAGATAACAGCGCGCAGGATTGGGTGCATATCTACCTTTCGTCGTTTTACGAAACCATGAAAACGGCACAAACTGCATGCGCTCTTCATGAGCAACATAATAACGACTGACAGATAGACTGAATAAAGGTTGCAACTCACTACAACTTGTAGTGACAATGAAAATTATCTTTTATTATGGACCTGAGAATTGAAATTTGCAAATAATACTCTCGCCCCGGCCAATGACGCAAGGTGTCACGTTCACAGCCACTAAAATCTGTCGACTACATGTAGTTTTGTCGCACGTCTGGTTAACAGACGACGAATGACAACCGAGGCAGACGTACGTGCGCACGGTATTTCTACCGAAAACGAACAAGCGACAAGAACCGACGTTATCTGTATTTCAGTGGCTACTTTGCTCCCGATAGTTCTCTACTTGGTCTACAAACCCGAACACAATGCGTGTGTCGATTATTTCATTCAGTGGTGTGCATGGGAAATTGGAGTCGGCATGTTTGAACTCTGTTTACTGTTGGTTGCATTCGAAGTCGTTGTGGAGTACTCGACAGCGTCCAGCGGCAAAGCAACAATAAAAACCGATTGATTTAATTTTCGCTTTGGTAAAGATCAACGTACATCGGCGTCGACGGTGCGTCCGTCGTGTTCACTCGACGTCGCTTCTCAGTCGTCGATGACGACGACGAAGACGACGAAGACGACGATGATGTCGAAAAGAACTCCAGTCGGTTGCGCATACGTTGGCGCTCTTGCTCAGCCTCTGCTTCCGTTCGTCGTCGACGTGCTTCTTCTTCCAGCAACTGCACTTTTGCTGCGTGAGCGCGCTCGCTGTCCAACTTTGCGTTTGTCGAGATGTCAAAACCGAGCGCTTTGAGACACTCAAACAGACTTTGACGCGTCTCTTCCGTGTAGCATACGTGACGAAAAAACGCCACTTTACCCCTGAGCATTTCCGTCGCCTGCTCGTACGTTTTGTTGACAAACAGCTGTTTGAAATCTGCCAACTGTTTCAGAGAGCTCACACGAACATTGTCCGTGTTGGGGTAGTCGATTTGTTTGCCTTCTGGAACAAACGTCTTTGCACTATTCTTGCAAACGTTTTGCATGATACGGTCAAACGCAAAGAGATGGTGGCATTCGCGCGGCAAGTGGATTTTGTCCAAACGCGCGTACACCGAATAGTCGTCGACCGACATGTCGTGGAGCAGCACGCCACGCTGTCGAGTTTCGTTGATCAACGATTCGGCGCAGTTGTCCTGTATGGTCTCGCACGGTTCGTTCACTTTGGCGTCGGCCAGACTGACAATCTCTGACGCCAGAAACGAGTCGCCGCGATTCGGAATGATGTGAACGACGTTTGGCTGCGGTCGGAGCTTTCGCGTACCGAGCATATGCGGTAGGTCTCTATCCTTGTCGTTTGGCTGACCGCGCAGCATTTTGTGAGTTGGTGCATTTCGGTCGCTGCACGCTTCGATCACTTTCTCGATCGGATCGTCGCACATCGCTTGAAACACCGATGCGTGAATGGTGATGATGCTGTTGACTCGATCGAAATTCACCAGATACTGTGGCCGTTTCTCTGTCGACGTGTCGCGTATGACTGGAAACGACACGTCCGTCACCGGTCCGACAAAATCTGGATTCGGTACGTATTCGTGGTCGTCGATGATCTTCTTCGCCATCTGGCAGAGCGTCTGGCCGACCTGAACCGGTGTAAGATGAAGCGTTTCCGTTTTGCTAATGATCGCAGAGAGATCGTTCTCCAGCGCGTCTGTTCGCGTACGCAGCAGCACTCGATTGAAATCAAACACATAGTCGTTTGGATCGACCGATTCCCACGTCGCCGAATCGAGCGACGACATCAGTGGTAACGGAGTCTTGTGTTGTTTCTTGGTGTCCATCGCTCGATGACGCTCGAAAATCGCCGGTTTGCTGCATCGATTGGCAATCAGTTTGCGCAGTGCTCGAGCGACGATGTTGATATGCGGATCGATGTACTGGTCGCGAAACACTTCGAACGCAAAAAACACGATTTCCGAGCAGTCATAGAGCCACGGATCGATGCGCAGCAGATGCTCGATCGATATGTTTTGTTTTGCATACGGCGCCATTGGCGCGACGTAGAGAGCAAAGAGTGCCCGACGAATGACGAGATACCGAATGAAGAGCTCCATCTTGATCAGCGAACGAATGCGCACGTTGATGCCGTACGTTTTGAGCACTTCGGTGAAAATCGGCGAGTACACCGAAAACGCTGCCAGTGTTGGCTCTGACAGCACGCCGACAGCAATCAGTTTCTCGACGTGATAAAACAGACCCTGCATCAGCCGAAACTCCCACGTGCAGCGCGTTCGCAGACGCAGCGCAGCCGACGACATATTGTCCTCGTCCAGACATTTGTCGCCCATCGTTGCGTCACGCCGCTGGAACTTGGCGAGTTCTTTGACCATGAAACGAGACTGAATGGCCTCTGCAATCCAGTCCCGATTGAGATTCGAAAGGCCAATAAACGTCTGCTGGCGTTCCGACACGCGCACGACCTGCCGAAACGTGCCGTCCGGAAAGCGTTTCATATCGCCAGTACGAGCGATGCCACTCGTCAAGATCGTTTTAAAGGTTTCGAGTTGCTGAGCGTCGCCACCGTTGTCGTTTTTGCTGGATCGCGTACTCTTTTGATCGGCGGGATCGATGATCAGTTCGCGCGACATTTCGTGCGACGCGACCGTTTCGTCGTTGTGAGACTCGCCGTCGGTCAGCGCCTTTGCCGTAAAGCGGGTCATCACGTGTAACGTGCCCGGTATGCATCGCTTCTCCTCGAGCTCGACCGCACGCGATTTACCCTCCTCTGGCGGGCTGATGACCAATAGGTGCAATTTGAGTTTGAACGCGTCCTGGTAGGCGTTCATGTGGCTCGCTGTCATCAGCGTGACCAACATATGTGTCGAGTGCGTGTGATAGACCTTGTCGAGACGCCAGAACTCGTCGATCATCATGTGACCAAACACCGACAGCTTCTTGTCAAAGAACGGCACCTGTGCGAAGAACGCCTGATGCGTTTGCGATGCATGACGCATAAACGCGTTGATCGTCTTGCCGACCGTCGAGATGTCCGATTGCGGACTGGTGCACGACATCATGTAATCACGCATCGCCGTCTTTTGGATCTGCGTGTACGCCATAGTGCGCTCGACCGGATCATGCATCGCCAGCAGTTTCTCGCGTTCGGCCATAAACGTCACCTTCAGACGCGTCAGCATCGTAACGGTGACGTGACCAGCGAGTGCCTGATCGACTTTGATTCGTTGCTGCTGGACTTGCGGATCGACGTAGCGCGACGACTGGAGAACGAGTTCATCGATTGCCGAATCCTGTTTGTCGCTGGTCGATGCGTACACAGTTCGACTGAAGGTGTGCGACATTTTGTCGTTGCGGTTCATGTCTTTGACAATCCACGCTCGACTCTTTTCAAGATCGGTCGACGAACGATTCTCAAGAACTGCGTTGGCAGCAGCAACGCGATCTTGAGCAGCATTGTACTGTTTGTTGCCATCGCCGCCGGCCAGCCACGATTCGTCTTCGTCATCGTCGTTGTCGTTTCGCGCGTTTCGATTTTGTGCGTCGTTAGACGCGACACTAGCTATGTTGGCAATTCGCTTTTGAGCCTCTTGTAAATCCTGCCGCAGCAGACGATTTTGCGCGTTGAACAGTTGGTAGTCGGGTGTGTACCGAACGATGAATTTACGACTGTGGATCTCTGGCGGTACGATCAACACACGATTGCCGTGCGGAAAAGTTAGCACATATTTTCCCTCGTATGGTTCCCGCATGTAGCACATGTAGAGTGCCTGCTTCTCGTCGACGCGCGGATCGACATCGAGAAACTGGCGCGCTGCCGAAAACACAGCTCCGAGATACGCTGGGTTGTTGACGGATTTCAGCGACTCGGTGGCCGACAACGCTTCGGCGCGAAATTCCGGTTTCAACAACGAGTGATCGCCGGTGTAGATAGCGATTACGTCCAACAGAGCATCGCGCGAGTTGATCACCGCCCAATGCTCGTCAGTTTTCAAGATGTTCGAAATCGAAAAGTCGACAGTCGACGCGTCGACGCCGGTGAGTTTCTTGTACTCGCGCAGCGCCTCGTTGTCGACGGCAAGCGTCGTAGCGGTGGTGCGTTTGGCGTACTCTTTGATAGCAAGTACGAGCACCTCTTCCATGACCGCCGGAAACTTGAACGACGAGTCGAGAACGATCCACAATCGATACTGCAGGACGGCGCGTTTCTCGCATCCTTTGAGCAGATCTGCTGCCACGTGCGTTCGAGCCGGCATGTCGGCTCTCTCGAATTTTTCGATGTCTTCTTTCTTGTAGAACGAATTCGTTACGACTTCGCGAACGTTGCTTGTCGCCACGACAGCAGCGTGCGAGTTGGCCGACTGCTCCGACTCTACAACCGTTTCGAGAAACATGTGCAGCGGATAGCGGTGGTTCTGGTTGTCTTTGTTGTTTGTTGCGTTGTAGTCCGCAACGATCTTCTCGACCGTACGCAGAATAAATTGCAGCAGTGCCGAACGCATACCGGTGTTGGAACTCGTCCGATCGATCAAATCAAATGCGCGTGCACTACCGCCGAGTTGCTCTTTCGGAAGCACCAGCATGTACACCGAGCGCGCCGACACGTCGAGCGTAAACTGGTCGGGCACCAACGAGTGAATATTCCACAGTCGGCGCTCGACACTCACGCCGTTGTCGGTCGACGACAAGTCATCGATGGACATGCTTTATTTGTGCGCGTCAAAGATATTTTTGGTGACATGTTTATTGTGTCAGATTCTATTTGATGGTTTGCGTTTTCAGACTTTCAAATATCTCGGCCACACGCGCGCGACAAACGTCATAGTCGGATTTCGTTTCCTCAGTTCGCACATAACGGACGAGTTTTGTTACAGAAAACGTTTCTACAAACGTCGCGCAGTGTTTGTCGAACTGGTCGATGGCGTCGTATTGCAACGCAAACAGCATCATATCTATGACCAGAGCTGCTTGTTGAATGTGTGCTGCCGTCTTGCTGTTGTTCGTGCCAAAGTGCCGCGGTAAGCGCATGAGTAACGTGTAGCGCAGCTCCGTTAGTGTTTTGAGAACCTCGGTTTTCGTCGTCGACATGTTGAAATGTCGACTCATACCATCAAATAGACTAAACTGCACACGACACGGACCCGAAAAAGTTGTCCGGAGCAAAAACGGCTCGAGTTATTTGATCAAAAAGTGAAATGGACCACTAG
>ERZ650309.52-NODE-52-length-56853-cov-6.654037_pt1 | contig 56853 bp, 47 predicted proteins | sample MGYA00376245_ERZ650309 | MGnify/ENA primary metagenome ERZ650309 (study PRJEB26733, sample SAMN07839294) | wastewater metagenome | biome: urban; feature: wastewater treatment plant; material: waste water | place: USA: North Carolina | collected 2016-04-26 ... | reverse complement strand
TAAGCCTTTTTACATCCATAAAGACATATAAAATTAAACGAACTGGGGGCTTTTGGCTATAAGTTGTTCAGCAACGCCGGGCCATACAGGATGGTAGTGTTGTATAGGTGGCTTAGTATAGCTTTTTGGGTACTTAATTACACTATATTGTTATTTGGAGGACAATACAAACAATTATTTACTGACTTTTACCAAATATGAAAACTAAGTCCAATATAAAAATTCCGCTGACGGATATTGAAAAAGCAAACTTGCGCAAGAATAAAATTAAAATTGTTACCCTGCTTGACTACTCACCGGAGGAATTAGGAGTATTACTTGATGCCACAAATGAACGTGTAAAAGAAATTTATGCATTAGCAGAGTTTCAAAGCGTTCCATCAATTGGATTAAAATTTGCGGAAGACCTTGTTTTTTTGGGTTATTATTCTCTTACTGAATTAAAGGATAAAGACGGAGCAAAACTAACAGACGAATACGAAATGAAAAAAGGTTATTGGATTGATCCTTGCGTTGAAGACCAATTTAGATTAGTCGTAAATTTTGCTAACACATTTGACATGAAAAAAACTTGGTGGGATTTTACTGAAGAAAGAAAAAAATTTCGTGCTGAAAATGGATATCCCAAAAGCAGACCTAAAAAAGCGTGGTTTGAAATTTTAGGTGTTCTGCGAAAGGACAAAAAGAGCGGTCTCTAAAACCATAAATATCAAATGGTTTAAAAGACAGGAATCAATGAACCAATAGCAATTAGCATCCTCCCCAGATGCAAAAAAAAGATACCAACATCATTGGATCCATTCTGCATGATAAGAATGGGCAACAATATTAAGATGCCGTTCATCATACCTATTAATATAAATACCTACAATTTATTGTGAATTTTGAGGTATTCATTCATATAAATTCAGTAAGGTATGATGTTTGACTACCTGCCTTTATCTTTACCCCCGGTAAAAAATATTGAAGAAATTTTTCATCATATCAGCTCGTATCCTATTGGGACTCCTCGGTCTCATTATTTTGATATTGTTACTCATACAAACTAACCCGGTTCAAAATTTTTTGATTGGTAAAGTCACCTCCCGATTATCAGAAAAGCTACAAACAGAAATCAGCATAAAACATATAGATATTTCATTTTTCAATAAAATGGATATAGAAGGGGTAATGATAAGAGATCAGAAAAAAGATACATTACTCTATGCAGGAGCAGTGAGTGTAAGAATAACAGATTGGTTTTTTGTAAAAGACAAACCTGAAATTCAGTATGCAGGTTTGCAGGATGCAGTCATACATTTAAAGCGAAAAGATTCGGATTGGAATTACCAGTTTATAGTTGATTATTTTTCCACAGATCAACCTGCAGATACTGCTGCAAAAATTAACCTCAACCTCAAAAAAATTGATATAAAAAACTTAATCTTCATACAAGATGATGGCTGGTATGGACAAAAAATGGTAGTAAAAACGGGGAGCCTTTTGCTGGACGCAGACTCCATCAATTTCAATATACCTGCTTTTTATGTAAAATCAATAGATGTAGATAAACCGTATTTTGAAATATATAGTTACAAAGGAAATAAACCAGCATCGGATACCACAGCTAATTCAATAGATGACACTACTCATCACCTCAATCCCGGAAATATTTTTGCACAAGTGCAGGCACTAAATGTCAATCGCGGCATGATGGTTATTAAAAACGAAAATGCTCGACCAGTGCCCAGTCTGTTTGATGGAACAGATATTGAAATTTCAAAATTGGATGGAAGTTTTAAATCCATCACATTTATAAAAGATACCATCAAAGCACAGGTAAAATTAACTGCTACAGAAAGAAGTGGTCTTCAGATAAAGGAGTTAACAAGTACCATAACCATAACCCCGGCCATCATGGCTTTTGATAGTTTAAAATTGCGCACTCCAAAAAGCTCAATTGGTAATTATATATCACTGAATTATAAAAGATTTAATTCGGACATGGCCGATTTTTTGAATAAAGTAACCATTCGATCCAGTATAAAAGATGCAACCATACATTCTGATGATATTGCATACTTTGCTCCTAAGCTAAAGGATATAAAACAATCCATCACATTTAGTGGGGATGTAAATGGAACCATTACTGATTTTACTGCAAAAAATTTAGATATAAAAAACACAACTGGCTCAAATATATCTGGACAACTCACCATGAAAGGCTTGCCCAATCCAGACAAAACATTCATTCAATTAGACAAAGCATACATTTCAACCAGTAGTGCTGATATTGGAAGATATTTACCTGCAATAAACGATATTAAAACCCCAGATCTGAAGGCTTTGGGAAAATTCACTTTCAACGGAAACTATTCAGGTAGTTTTAAAGACTTCAAAGCAGATGGCATACTGAGTACTGCTTTAGGAAATCTGAAAACAAATGTTGCTATGTCATTTCCTACAAATAAGGAACCTTCTTACGCAGGATATGTAAACAGTAATCAATTTAACCTTGGTAAATTTCTAAATATAAAAGGAATTGATTATGTAAGTTTTGATGGAGAAATAAAGGGTAGTAGTTTCCTTTTGGATAAAATAAAAACATCATTGAATGGAAATTTTACATCATTAACCTACAATGGATATAACTATGAAAATATTCGCTTTAATGGTGATATTGAAAAGAAAAAAATTAATGGAGAACTCACAACAGAAGATCCAAATTTTAGCTTTACCAGTAGTGTACAAATAGACCTCACAGAGTCAGAACCTCGCTTCAATGTATTGGGCGATCTGGCTTTGGCACATTTAAAAAATTTACATATTTCAAAAGAGGATTATGAGTTTTCTGGATTGTTTGACCTCAATTTTCAGGGTAGTAATATTGATAAATTTTTAGGTAGTGCAAAAATTTTGAATGCCAGTTTGCTACACAATAAAGAGCGCATTGATTTTGACTCACTCACCATTACTGCATTGCCCGGTCTTTATGCAGGAGAAAAAACATTGCGTATAGAAAGCAATGAATTCAATGCTTTGGTGCAGGGCAGATATAGTATTTTAAGTTTGCCAAACAGTGTGCAAGCCTATCTTCATAACTACTATCCCGCCTACATAAAAGCCCCAGCCAAGGCTGCACCATTAAATCAGGATTTTTCCTTTAGTGTGCAAACAGGAAATTTTGATTATTACGCTCATATATTAGATAGTAGTTTATCTGGTATTAATAATGCACTTTTAACTGGTCGTATTAGTAACACAGATTCGGTTGGCTTTAATTTCTTTTTGCAATTGCCTTATGCTCGATATAAAAATTATCAGTTGGCAGATGCTATCATTACCGGAAAAGGTACAAGAGATAGCTTGTTGCTAAATGGAGATGTTGGAAAAATATACATAAGCGATAGTTTATATTTCCCAAATACACAGCTAAGTATAAAGGCGGCAGATGATCATTCATTGGTCAGTTTGCATACCAGTGCCAATACAACTTTAGATGATGCATTATTAGAAGCGGAAGTATTTACCATGACCGATGGTGTGCGAATAGATTTTATGCCTTCATCGTTTGTGCTGAATGATAAAACATGGCAGTTAGACAAAGAAGGTGAGCTTCTTATAAAAAAGAATTTTGCGCAAGCCACAAATATGCGCTTTTCTCAGGGCTTTCAAGAAATTTCAATTGAGAGTGATCCCGATGAATATTCAAACGTAAGCTCATTGGTAGCCAAAATAAAAAACCTGAATCTGGCAGATATAATGCCCTTGTTTTTGCAGAAACCTGTAATAGAAGGTGTGGCAAATGGAGAAATATTTTTGCGTGATTTTTATGGTAAATTTAAAGTAGAATCAGATCTAAAAGCCAGTCAGTTCAGATTTGATAATGACTCAGTAGGACTTGTGGGCATAAAAGGCAAATACAATAGTGAAAATGGAAAAATATCATTTGACGTAATCTCTAATAATGATAAATATATTTTTAGTGCAGATGGTTTTTATAACTTAAAAGATAGTACAGGCATGCCTCTGCAAACAAATATGAAACTAAACAATACCAGCATTTCCTTACTAAACAATTTCTTAGGTAATATTTTTTCTGATATATCTGGATTAGGTACCGGAAATATTTCCATATCCGGCAAGCCAGAAGCCCCACAACTGCTCGGAAAAGTAGCACTACATCAGGGTGCACTCACGGTAAATTATACACAGGTAAGGTACTTTATTGATTCTGCAAATATTGAGTTTACAGATCGAGGTATTGATTTAGGTAAGTTTACAATTAAAGACACATTGGGCAATACAGGAACGGTAGAAGGTATGCTATATGAACAAGGATTTAAGAATATGCGTTTTAATTTTCAAATGCGTACGCCACAACTACTACTTCTAGACACTAAAGCCAAAGACAATCCACTATTTTATGGTAGGGCCATTGGCAAAGCCACATTAAGCTTAACAGGGCCGATTGAAAATATGTATATGAATATTAAAGGTGAAGTAACTGATAGTAGTCATATTTATAAACCAAACGCCGTAAATAAAGAAAGTGCAGATGCAGACTACATCGTATTTAAGCAGTATGGAACTGAGCAAACCACAGCCGCTACAAGTACTAATAAACTCAATATTGACCTGGAACTTACTGCAAATAATAAAGCTCAGATTGATGTAATATTAGACGAAATAACCGGCGACCGTATTGAAGCACGTGGCAATGGCACTCTTAAAATAAATATTCCTGCACAAGGAAATCTTACCATGAATGGTAGGTACAATGTAGAAGGTGGAAAATATAATTTTAGTTTTCAAAGTATTGTTAGAAGACCATTCATTCTTACAGAAAATAGTGGCAGTTATATAGAATGGAGGGGCGATGCTTCTGATGCAGATGTGAATGTGAAAGCCAGCTATAAAGCTGAAAAAGTTAATATCGGAGAATTGATTAACTCGGCTTCTTTTGAGGCAGGCGGCACTGCCAGAAGTGCAAAAGAAGATGTGTATGTAGAAGCACAGCTTACCGGAAAGTTATTCAAACCAGATATTAAATTTTCTTTTAAGTTTGATGAAAACTCAGCTTTAAACAACGATGATAATTTTCAAAGTTTCCTTAAAACAAGATTATTGAACAATGAAAATGAAATGCTCAAGCAGGTAACCTGGCTCATTGTTTTTAACGCATTTGCCCCGTATCAGGGTGTTACAAATAGTGCAGAATTACTGACTACTACAAGTGTAAATACCATTTCACAAAAAATAGCAGGGGTATTAGACAATGCTTTTTCAAATGCTTTGAAACGCCTTGGCCTCAACCTTGACTTGGGTACCAGTTTTTATAATAGCAATAGTCTTTATGGCACCAGTGGCACAGGCAATGTATTGGACAGACAGCGTGTAGACTTGAAACTCAATAAGAGTTTATTAGATGGTAAAGTTGTCATAACTTTTGGTGGTGATATAGACATAAACTGGGGTGCCACTTCTACATTGCAAAGCAATAAAGTGCAATGGCTACCGGACTTATCTGTTCAAATTGTACTCAGCCAGGACAGACGTCTACGGGCCATTATTTTCAATAGAAGTAGCTTCGATGTAAGTGGAGGCGCATTGGGCAGAAGAAATAGACAAGGTGTAAGTATTTCCTATAGTAAAGACTTGGATAATTTTGAATATTTCTTTACAAAAGAGAAAAAGGAAATCAAAAAATAATCTTGATCAGCTAAGACATAAAACTCATAAATTTTTGACAATTTAATCGCTCTTATTGTACACAAAAAATATGCATTTTATCAGCAGAATCAGTGCTGAAACCGAAAGTTTAATCATTGTGAAGCAGCTAAAAAACATAAGATGTAGACCACTGTTCCATGAAATATGAAAAGTCATATAGAACTCAGCACTTATTTTTTTCTTGCATAGCTTTATCTCTTCTTACTTTTTCCCAATATTTCGTAGCCACAAAGAGCATTCCAAAGCTTTCACCATCATGCTTATTAATATGTTTGTGGTGCATTTTGTGCGCCCATCTAATGGTACGCACATAGGTATTGTTGCTTCTCGTAAACCATTTAAAACGCTGATGAATTATAACATCGTGTACCATAAAATAAGCAAGCCCATATAGTGCTATCCCAAACCCAATAGCGGCTACCCAATAATAAGCATGCTGTAGACCAAGCATTATACATAGCCAACTGGGTATTGCAAAAATTAAAAAAAATGCATCGTTTTTTTCAAAGAGATGACCACGTGGTTGGTGATGGTCTTCATGGAGATACCACAAAAATCCGTGCATTACAAATTTGTGTGTAAGCCATGTAATGCCTTCCATTATAAAGAAAGTAAACAGGCAAATGATGATATAAAGAAGCGTATTCATAGAAAAGTTCTTAATAGTAAAAAGAATAAACCCTGTATGATAAACAAATGTACTGCAAACAGGTTTGCTTTATGAAAAGATAAAAATCGCATGGCTGCAGATAGTAGGAGACTTATCAAAAACCAACAAACATAATTGAAGAAGGGTATATCATTGTCTAACCATGACCAATAGCCAAGTTTTATGGCCACGGGCTCTATCAGCCAGTCAAAAAAAACGGCTATCAAAGCGGTATCAATAATGAATGAAAGATGCTGTATTCGGGTTGAAAGTGTTATATCTGCTCCCATTTGCTGTACAATCCAGGCTTCCAGAAAATGAGTGGTGCATCCGGCACAATAAATAACTACAAACCAGTTGATACCAATGAGCCAAGGCACGCCCAGTACCTTTGGACCTAATACATTTCCATATTCATATTTGCCAAATAGAAAGCCTGTATTTACACCAATCATTTCAGTTAATAATCCCACAAAAAAACAGAGCAGCACAAACACAATAAAATAACTGTTTTTTCCCTTTTGGGTGATAATGATTAAGGCACTCATTAGCAAAAGTGTGATAGGAGAGCTGTTGATAAACCATTCTTTATAATCACTTAAAATAATACCTATAGCACCACAAATATGAAATAACAAAGCCAGCATCAAAGCAATATAATATGGCGTACAATATTTTTTAATCATGCTGCTTTTTTTGTTGCTCCTTTTCTATATGATCACACATTATTTTGGCACTACGCAAGCAAAGTGGTATGCCACCGCCCGGATGTACGCTACCACCTGCAAACCAAAGATTTTTGATATGGGATGAAAAATTTGGATGTCTTAGAAAGGCAGCCCATCTACTATTGCTGCTGGTGCCGTATAATGACCCACCATAAGAACCAGTGCGCAGCTCTATGAGTGCTGGATCAAGCACATCTTCAGTAAAGATGAATTGTTCGATATCTGTATGTAATAGCCTATTTATTTTTTGTATAATATTTCCTTTGCATTGGCTGATTAATTCATCATTAATCTGTGCCGTACCGGCCGGCATATTGATCATGACAAACCAATTTTCACAGCCTTTTGGAGCATGCAAACCCCGTTCGCATTTGCTGGTAATACTGATATACACAGTAGGGTCTTGATATATTTTCTTTTGGTCGAATAGGCTTGCAAATTCTGCTTCATAATTGGAGGCAAATAAAATATTGTGTAAACCCAACTGACTAAACTCTTTTTTTATTCCCCAATAAAATATTAGAGCACTGCTACTGCGTTCTTGCTTTAGTAATAGTGCGGCGGTATCCTTGTCTTTAAGTAAATTTTTATATGTGAAATAGGCATCACAATTGCTGATAACCATATCAGCAAAAATATTCTGATGGTTTACAACAATGCCATAAGCCATTCCATCATGATGAATAATACTTTCTACGGCAGTATTAAAGTGAAAATGTACACCATGTTTTAAAGCAAGCTGATACAATGCATTTGTAATACTGATCATGCCTCCTTTTGGATAAAACACACCTTCATTATATTCCAAATGAGGAATAACCTGAAGCATAGCAGGCGCTTTGTAAGGGTTGCTGCCATTATATGTGGCATAGCGATTAAAGATTTGAACTAATTTATTATGTACTAATAACTTTTTATTCAATTGGTGAAACGATTGTAGAAGATGATACAATTTTACATGCTTCAATGCACCAAATATTTCTTTTCTAAACCAAGTGCTTCTTTTGTGTAAAGAGTAGCTCAAAAATATTTCAGCTATATGCTGATAAACATTGGCGGATTGGTTTAAATATTTTTTTATAAGCGATGCATCAGCTTCAAAATTTTCTGCCGCCTCTTCTGCAAATTTTTCTGCATTTGATGGAGCTTTAAAAGTAGTACCATCTTCAAAAAAATATGTACATGCAGTGTCAACAGATGTATAGCTAAAATATGGAGCCATTGACTCACCTGCAAATGCAAATAATTCTTCAATATTTGCCGGTTGTGTAAAGAGGCTTGGACCTGCATCAAACCGAAATCCATCTTTTTCTATTAACGATAATTTACCACCCGGATAACTATTTTTTTCATACACATGCACGCCATGTCCTTTGACAGCAAGCCTTATGGCAGCAGCCAAACCAGCAACACCAGAACCAATTATAGTAACAGATTTTTGCTTCATTCGGATGGCGATATTGTTGAAATTTTTGTACTATCTAAGTGAACCTTTACCACCTGGTGAAATACAATTTTAAACCACTCTGTAAATTGATGTGGCTGGGCTTCCATCTCCAATGATATGGTTTCAATATTTTTATAGCAATAGGATGCTATTTCATCTTTATTGGGCACTATTTCATTTTCAAAAATACCCGTAAACACATGATCATATTCATGCTCAGTAAGGCCATGGTCTAATCCAACTTTATAGATAAAACTAAATGCATGGTTGATATCTGTATCAAATCCCATTTCTTCTTGCAGCCTTCTATGCGCTGCTGCTGCTATGTTTTCTTGTGGTCTGGGATGGCTACAACAGGTGTTGGTCCATAAACCGCCGCTATGGTATTTGTCAAAAGCTCTTTGTTGTAAAAGCAATTCTCCTTTAGTATTGAAAATAAAAATGCTAAATGCCCTATGCAAAAGTCCTAACTCATGAGCTTTCATTTTTTCCATGGTACCCATTTCATTATCTTGGGTATCAACAAGAATAACCTGCTCCATGCTGTGGTTTGAATCTTTGAAATTATTTCTTTAAGAAAAATGTAAATATAAGCCGCTTACAACTAAAGTAGATTCAGTTGACTTCTGAGACCTGCCTTTGCCAGTATAAATACTTTCCCATAATCGGGTATGCGAACCCTACTTTCAAGAATTTCTTGAGGTGGTAATTCCTTAATTTTTTTAAATAATGACAAATAATATTTATAGGCAACATACACACCAAATCTTGCTTTTATGGGAAGGTTTTTGATACCCTCATAAGCATCATCAAAATCTTTTTGTATATCAGATTCTATTAGCATTTTTTCATTAAGCCGAAAGTTTTTAAAGTCGCAGCCGGGAAAATACATTCTTTCCATGCCTTGAAAATCAGCTTTAATATCTCTCAAGAAATTTACTTTTTGAAATGCTGCACCCAAACTTCTCGCAGATGGTTTCAGTGCCTCATATTGAGATTTATTTCCTTCACAGAAAATATACAAACACATTAATCCTACCACTTCGGCACTGCCATAAATGTATTCTGTATAACCTTTTTCATCATAAATTTTTTTGGATAAATCCATTTCCATACTATGGAAAAAAGCAGCAATAAGTCTGTGATTGATATTATACTTATTGACAGTAGCCTGAAAACTGTTTATAATTGGATTCAAACTGATACCTTCTTCTATTCCTTGCCAGGTTTGAATCCTAAAATCATGTAATAATTTCTCTTTATTGTAGTTGTGAAAAGAATCAACAATTTCATCAGCAAAGCGTACAAAACCATATATGTTGTGTATATGTGGTCTTAAATCTTTGTGCAGCATATTTATAGCAGATGCAAAAGATGTACTATATCGCTCTGTTGTGATGCGACTACATTCGTTACTTAGCTTGTGAAACAGTTCAATCATTGTTTATGATATTTGCGCATTTTACAAAAAAATACTAAACAGATTATAAATGAATATTGTTTAAGCAAAATTATTTTTTATTAATGCGGCTACCACTTCACCAGAAATGAGTGCGGGTGGTACTCCCGGACCAGGTACTGTAAGCTGTCCGGTATAAAAAAGATTCCTAATTTTTTTATTTCTAATGGATGGCTTTAAATGTGCAGTTTGGAGTAATGTGTTTGCAAGCCCGTAGGCATTTCCTTTAAAGGCATTGTATTCATGAATAAAATCGCTATGCGCAAATGATTTTTTGAAAATAATATTTGACTTTATTTCTTGATGGGTTCTGCGTTCAAACCTACTAATAATGGCATCGAAATACTCATCCCTCAAAGCTTCTGTATCGCCGGTAAGACCGGCAGCTGCGGGTATTAAGAAAAATAAATTTTCACAACCGTATGGTGCTACTTCGGGTTCGGTAACTGAGGCTGCACAAGCATAAAACAATGGATCTGATGGCCATTGTTTTGTTTTATATATTTCTGTAGAATGTGTATTGAAGTCTGTATCAAAGAATAAATTGTGGTGTGGAATATTTTCCAATTTTTTATTGATTCCTACATAGTATAAAAGACAACCCGGTGCCATTACTCGTTTGTCCCAATATTTATCAGAATAGTTTCTATATGATGGCTCTAATAGTTTGGCTTCAGTATGGTGGTAGTCTGCATTTGATACAACTACATCTGCTTGATATACATTTTGATCACCATTTGGATCTTCACAAATCACAGACTTTGCTGTTTGGTTTGAAACCTGAATTTTTTTTGCCTCTTGCTCAAAATGAAACTGCACACCAAGACTTTTCGCTAACTCATACATTGCATCTACTATACTATACATGCCTCCCTTGGGAAACCATGTGCCTCCTTTTATATCTGCAAAGTTCATCAGGCTATATAAAGCTGGAGTATCTTGGGCCATAGCCCCTAAAAAAATTACCGGAAACTCCATCAGTTGCTTGAGGTGTGGATGGTTAAAAAAACGTGCTACATGTTTTTGCATGGATGTAAAAACGTCTAACCTTAACAGTCCTTTAATTAATTCAATATCAAAGAGCTCTGATATTTCCTGACCCGGTTTTAATACTAGTTTTCCGATACCTACTTTGTATTTATACTCAGCTTCTGCTAAAAATTGATCTAACTGAAGTCCGCTTCCAGGTTCTATTTTTTCAAATAAAGATTTTAGTGCTTCGTAGGAAGCCGGTATATCTGTAAGTCCATCCTTCCAATAAACCCTGTAAGATGGATCTAAACGTGTAAGACTATAGTAGTCACTTACACTTCGATTAAATTGGTTGAAGAAACGCTCAAATACATCTGGCATCCAATACCAACTTGGACCCATATCAAAAGAAAACCCGTCAACATTATATTGACGGGCCCTGCCACCTGGCATCATATGTTTTTCTAATACTTTTACTTCATATCCATATTTGGCAAGAAAGCAGGCTGAAGACAATCCTGCAAATCCAGCACCAATAACAACAACTTTTTTTCTTTGCATATCTTTTTCATGACTAAAGAATTTAAGCTCTTTCGATTTGAGCTTTTAAGAGTTTCCGGGCAAAATGAATTCTACTTTTTATAGTGCCCAGCGGCTCTTGCAATACATCTGCAATTTCGTGATACTTAAATCCATCGTAATACAAAACAAAGGGATTTCTAAATATTTCAGGTAAAGCATTTATGGCAGTATGTATCTCTTTCATATTGATATTAGCTATTGCACCATTGCTTTCAGCAGGCTGCATGCTGTTTAATAAAAACTCATTTGGAGTTTTATCAAAAATGGTTTGCTGTTTACTCTTGCGACGATAATTATTAATAAAAATATTGCGCATTATGGTGTATAACCATGCTTTGATATTTGTGCCTGTGCTATATTTTTCAGCATTTGTGATTGCCCTTACCAAGGTTTCCTGATACAAATCTTTTGCTGCCTCCTGATCTTTGGTAAGAGAGATAGCAAATGGCCTTAAAAATTCGGCATTCGATACAAGCAATTGATTGAATTCTACCGTAGACATACAAATCTGTTTAATAATTAATGATACAAAGTTAAACAGAATTGAGAATCCAAAGTTCAATTTTGTTTAACTTTTTTAAAAAAAGATAAAACAAAGTATTTCAATCAGTTAGAAATAACACCTAAGATGAAGCTGAGGATATGACTGACAAGCTGTCTAAAAAAGGGAGCGAAAACAAGAACTGTTTTCAGGAAATAAAAGAAAAAGCCAAAATGATGGGACTAATTATAGGTCAGAAACAAAATCCATTACTTCATGAAGGGAGGATTTGAGCTGAATTTTGCCTGACAACTTCTTTTTGTAGGACTGAGCTATTGTTCCTGAAATTATAACGGGGATATTAGGAACCTTTATATTCAACAATGGAATATATTTATCTAAATTGAAGTTATGATGTACATTAGTAAGATGTGTGTAAACGTAATCGGGTTGCTTTGCTTTCACCACATATTCTAAATCTCTGAGAGGTACGTTGGCGCCAATATATAAGACTTGTATGCCTTTGATTTTTAATAAGTAGTAAACAAACAGTAAACCTAGTTCGTGATGTTCACCTTCCGGCAAATAGAGCAGGACTGTTGTTTTGAGCTTCAATATTGTATTTGCCTTTTCGATTCCAACTATTAATTTTTGTCTGATTATGTTTGTAATCAAATGCTCCTGAGCCGGGTTAATATGGTTTGTTTGCCATAACACACCAATTTTTTCCAAGAAAGGGAAAATAATATAAGTTATCGTTTTTTCAATACCCTTGCTAAGTATAAAACTGTCTAAAGTCATTTCGAAGCGACTCAGGTCAAGATCAACCATGAAAGTGATTAGATCATTGATTATTCGTTCTTGCTGAGCTTGTGCTTGATTTAGCGTAAATATTTTATCTCGTATTTCATCAGGTGTTAATTTACTGATGTGAGAAATCTTGAAACCATATTTGTTGAGTAATGCAATATTGAGGAGAACCTTTAATTCATCATTAGTATAAACCCTAATATTAGTATCTGTTCTATTTGGTTTTAGAAATGTATAACGCTGCTCCCATATCCGGATAGTGTGGGCCTTTATCCCACTTATATTTTCCAAATCTTTTATGGTAAACGTATTCATACTACAGTTAAACAGGAAAGGATATGATATTGTTCGGCTTTGGCTTGATTGTAGCAACCCTTGGGATTAAATTTTTATTATTTGTTTACAAATATTGTGGAGTGTTTTCTAAAATTAAGTAGTTAAACAATTGAACTTGTTAAACTTAGATACCTTGTTTTGTCTCATACATACCACAAAAGATTTTAAAAATTATTTTTTCAAAATCTGCAAATATTTTCCATAACCACTCTTTTCATATTGTTTTGAAAGCATATTTAATTGTGAATCATCTATAAAACCCATACGCCATGCCACTTCTTCAATGCAACCAATTTTCTGACTTTGCCTTTTTTCAATAACCCTTACAAATTCACTGGCATCATGTAGTGAGTCAAAAGTACCTGTATCTAACCATGCCACTCCCCGGTTCATCACCCCTACTTGCAATTTCCCGTTTTCCAAATACACCCTGTTTACATCTGTAATTTCATATTCCCCCCTGGGGGAAGGACTAATATTTTTTGCAATTTCTACAACATTATTGTCATAGAAATACAAACCGGGTACAGCATAATTTGACTTGGGCTGTGTTGGCTTTTCTTCTATGGAGATTGCCTTATTATTTTCATCAAATGCCACTACGCCATAGCGCTCCGGGTCTTGTACTTCGTAAGCAAAAATGGCTGCACCATCCACATCATTAAAACTTTGTACCAACTTGCTAAAGCCGGATCCATAAAAAATATTATCGCCCAAAATGAGGGCTACTTTTTCCTTCCCAATAAAGTTTTCTCCAAGTACAAAAGCCTGTGCCAGACCGTTTGGGGTGTGTTGGATAGTATAGTTAAACGTACAACCCAATTCAGCACCCGTACCCAGCAATCGTTGAAACTGAGCCTGATCTTCCGGTGTAGTTATGATTAATATGTCACGAATACCCGCAAGCATTAATACCGATAATGGGTAATAAATCATTGGCTTATCATAAACAGGCATTATTTGTTTACTAATCCCTTTTGTAATGGGGTATAAACGTGTCCCACTTCCACCCGCCAAAATAATTCCTTTCATAATTTATTATTTACTATGGTAGATAACCTTCGATATCTTTCAATACTGGATTCACTAAATCCTTCTCAGATAAATGCAATTGACCCTCAGCAAGCATCCAATCAATTTGCAGGCTTGCATCATTGTATAAAAGCCCTGCTTCACTTTCTTTGTGATAATAATTATCGCATTTGTAAAAGAATGATGCATGATCACTTAGTACTACAAAACCATGTGCAAACCCACGTGGTATAAATATTTGTTTATTGTTTTCTGCACTAAGTTCTACTGCAATATGCTGACCATACGTAAGGGAGCCAATTCTTATATCCACTGCCACATCCAATACATGTCCACTAATAACCCTTACTAATTTAGCTTGTGCATACTTGCCCTGCTGAAAATGCAGACCTCTTAAAACACCTTTTGATGAAAAAGATTGATTATCTTGAATGAAATGAATATTTAAACCTGTTAATGTGTTAAATCGAGCCTCATTAAAACTTTCAAAAAAAAATCCTCTGCTATCAGTAAAAACAGTGTTGTGAATGATGAAGCAATCTGCAAGTTTAGTATGTTCTATACGCATTTTTTCAATTGGCGAACAAATATAGGCGCCTTACCTATAAATTGATTTTCCAATGCATTTATTCTGCTATCGCAGAATGAAAAATGTGTATGGAATGGAATAGTCATACACGTTTTTTGAACTGTCGGAAGCAATAACACGGTAGAAAAGAAATGAATAAAAAATATTCATACTATCATAATTTAAAACACAGCTTTATATTAGCTCCGTTGTCAGCACAGGTTTATCCATCTATATCAGTAAGTTTATTATGCCCGGTGTATAATGAAGTAGCAAATCTTGCTCATATTATCCGTTTTTTTAATGCTATAAAATTAGAAGAAAAAGAGCTTCTAATTATTGATGGACAATCCACTGACCATACAAAGGAAATCATTGAACAATCGGCAATGCTGAACCCTTGTATTAAGTACTTAGAAAATCCAAATAGATACGTGCCGCATGCATTGAATATTGCAATAAAAAAAGCAACCGGTTTAATATTGATTAGAATAGATGCACACACCAATTATAGAGAGGATTATGTAGAAAAAATATTGCACTGTTTTGAAAGGACCGGGGCAGACATTGTGGGTGGGCCCATGCGCATAGCTAAAGGCAATCCGATACAACATGCCATTGGCTATGCCACTGGTACTGCCTTTGGTGTAGGCAATAGTTCATTCCATTTTGAAAGCTATGAAGGCTATACAGATTCAGTTTACTTGGGCGCATGGAAGAGAGAGATATTTTCAAGTACCGGGTTATTTGATACATCATTTAAGCGGAATCAGGATGATGAGTTTCATTACCGTGCACGCCATTTAGGGTTTAAAATTTATCAGGATCCGGAGATTGTTTCCTGGTATCAACCAAGAAAAAAAATACTGGCTTTATTTAGCCAGTATTTTCAATATGGATTGTATAAACCAAAGGTTTTAAAAAAAATACCCAGAGCCTTTCAATGGAGGCATTTAATACCTGCATGCTTTTTCATTTATCTGCTGCTGCTCCCACTATTGTTTTCCTTTTTTTCGGTTATTATATTTTTGCCTTTGGCAATGTATATCATAGCAAACTTTTATTTCAGCTTGCTTTCAAATAGCTCTTTTGTTCAGTTTCTTAGGATTGCAGCAGTCTATTTTACAATTCATTTTGCCTATGGTTTAGGATTTGTATCAGGCACTATAGCTTTATTCCAAAGAAAAAAATCTTGTTGTACTGAATCGCAAACCAACTAATCAATATGCTCTGGCAAATAGCACTCTTTTTGCAGATGGTTTGCCCGTTAAAATGCATTGACCAGCTTCATCAGTAGCATCTAAGGGAATACAACGAATGGTTGCTTTTGTAAGTCCTTTAATTTTTTCTTCAGTCTCTGCACTACCATCCCAATGTGCGGCAATGAATCCTGATTTTTCATCCAACAGTTGTAGAAATTCATCCCAAGTATTAGCAGGAGTTATATGTTCATCTCTGTATGATTTTGCTCTTGTATAAAGATTGCTTTGAATATCTGCCAATAATTGTTGTACATATAAATGAATACCCTCCATCGATACTGTTGATTTTTCTTTCATATCCCTTCTTGCCACTTCCACAGTATTCTGCTCAAGGTCTTTAGGGCCAATGGCAATACGCACAGGCACTCCTTTCATTTCATATTCTGCGAACTTCCAACCAGGTCTGGTATTATCATTATCATCATATTTAGCACGAATGCCCTGTGCTTTAAAATTTTTCATCAAACCGTCCACCTTTTCATCAATCATTGCCTTTTGTTCAGCACCTTTATAAATAGGCACAATAACCACTTGTATAGGGGCAATTTTTGGTGGCAAAACCAATCCTTGATCATCGCTGTGCGCCATTACAAGTGCACCTATAAGCCTGGTGCTTACACCCCAACTGGTAGCCCACACATGTTCCAATTTATTTTGTGCATCAGAAAACTTTACATCAAAAGCTTTCGCAAAATTCTGACCCAAAAAATGTGATGTGCCTGCCTGCAATGCTTTACCATCCTGCATCAGTGCTTCAATGCAATAAGTATCTACAGCACCTGCAAATCTTTCATTCGCTGACTTCACTCCTTTTACCACCGGTACTGCCATCCAATCTTCTACAAACTCTGCATAAATATCTAAAATTTTCAGTGTTTCCGCTACGGCTTCATCACTTGTAGCATGTGCCGTATGACCTTCCTGCCAAAGAAATTCTGCTGTACGTAAAAAAAGACGGGTACGCATTTCCCACCTCACCACGTTTGCCCATTGATTGATCAACAATGGCAAGTCTCTATAGCTTTGTATCCAATTCTTATATGTATTCCAGATAATGGCTTCACTGGTGGGCCTTACCACCAATTCTTCTTCAAGTTTAGCTTCAGGATCTACTATTAATTTACCCTTTTTTGAAGGGTCAGCTTTTAATCTATAATGGGTTACTACCGCACACTCTTTTGCAAAGCCTTCTGCATTGGTTTCTTCTGCTTCAAAAAGACTCTTAGGTACAAAAAGAGGGAAGTAAGCATTTACGTGTCCGGTTTCTTTAAACCTTGCATCTAAAGCATCTCTCATATTTTCCCACAATGCATATCCATAAGGTTTTATGATCATACATCCCCTTACTGCACTATAATCAGCTAGTCCCGCTCTTAGAACAATATCATTATACCATTGTGAATAATCTTGAGCCCTTGTTGTTATTTCTTTTGCCATAATTTTTTTTGTTGCTACCCGCAATAAAACTTTAACACATAAATAAATGTAATGAGGCCCGATTCATGCAGCTAATGAGCAGAAAAATCTACCTTTACAAAATAGTTGTGTTTTAAACCTGCGGCGAAATTACAGTTCAATGCATAAAGTATAAAATATGAATCGCTTACTAAGTTTTTTTATTGCAGCTTTTTTGTTTTCAAGTTGTAGCTCACCCTACAAAGGCATTCAAACTCCCGATGATGTCTATTATTCTCCACAGCGTGCAGAATCAGTTACAGCAAAAAATGACAACAGGTATAATGACCGATACGACCGTACAGAGGATGACAATTATCTACGTATGCGTGTACAAAACAGAAGTAGGTGGTGCAGTATAGATGACTATAGTTATTGGAACGATAGCCGCTATTATATGGATCATTATTATTACAACAGCTATAATCCACATTGGAATAACTGGAGCTCTATGAATTATGGATGTTGGAATTCATCATATTACTGTGACCCTTACAATTCTTTCCTATTCAATAGTACCTGGAACAGTTGGAATTCTCCATATTGTACAGTAGTTTATTACAACAGTCCAAAAGCATATTTTTACGGATATAGCAGTAGAAGTAATCTTTCTGCCTATAACAACAATGCTTATAACGTACCCTTAAGAGGTACCACAAAAGGTGATTATTATGCTGGCGGAGGCTATCGCAGAGATTATAACAATCCTTCACTAATGAGCAGTGGTAAACCTGTACGCACATTCTCATCCGGCAATGGTGGTTCATCTTCCGGTGGAAGAAGCGGTGGTTTCAATACTCGCAGCAGTACTGGAACTGCCCGCAGACCTCCACGCTAGTTTATAACAACTCATTGATCAAATAATTTGTAGCAACATGCATAAATATTTAGTGCTATTGTTTTTTGTATGCCTTACAGGCAATGTAATAAAAGCCCAAAACCCGGATGATGCATTAAGATCAGCTTGGTTTATTCCCGGAGGTACAGCCCGAAGCTTGGCCATTGGTGGTGCCATGGGAAGTCTTGGTGGTGATATGTCTGCAATGACTGTAAACCCAGCGGGGCTTGGATTTTATCGTACCAAAGAATTGGCTATTTCGCCTGCATTTAATCTGAATAAAAATGAATTTAGTTATCAAAATAATTTGAGTGCGGGAAATGTAAATGCATTTGCCTTAGGTACATCAGGATATATTGATGGCGGCCATAGAGATTATTACGATAATAATATTACACATTCCTATGGCTTCAGTTTTACACAAACTGCCGCATTTGGAAACAAATTAAATTACACAGGCACTAATAATACCAGCTCATATTCAGAACAATATTTAGAAGAATTTGTAAGGGATGGTGCCAATATTGATGCAGCATCCAATAACTATATTACCGGTTCATCATTGGCATTTTTTACATACCTCATAGACTCTGTGGCAGATGCTCAAGGCAATTTAATTGGCTACCGTAGTTTAGTTCCTTTGGAAGGCGGCATAATCCAAAATTATGATGAAACCCGCAGTGGCGGCATGTACGATATCAGCTTTGGTTATGGGGTAAATATGAATGAGAAAATACTGCTCGGCGGATCATTCAACATACCTTTCAGCATTTATAATAGCGACTTGCTATATACAGAAACAGACCCATCGGATGTGCTCAATAATTTCAACTACAGTTCATTGGAACAAAATTTTCGTTCCTTTGGTATTGGTGCAAATTTGAAACTTGGAATCATCTATCGTCCAAAAGAATTTTTACGATTTGGTTTTGCATTTCATACCCCTTCTTATATGGTATTCTCCGACAGATTAAAAGCAACGATGACAACCGATACGGAAGGGTACAAAGGTGTTCAAACAAAAAGCAGTGCCGATGCAGATTTTGGCATTGGAGAGTGGACTACAAGAGACTATGCACAGCTTACTCCTTGGCGTGCCATTGTAAGTGGCTCTTATGTATTTAGAGAAACACAGGATACCAAACTACAGCGGGGTTTTATAACTGCAGATGTTGAATATGTCAATTATAGAGGAGCCAGATTTTCGCAGGTTGCAGAAGATCCTGACCCGGCTTATGACAGCTACTTGAGCTTTGCCAATGAAACCAATAAAACATTTCTAAAAGGAGCCATCAATGCACGAGCAGGTGCAGAAATAAAGTTTGCCCCTTGGGCCATAAGAGCTGGTGCAGCATACTATGGCAATCCTTATGAAGATGTGCCTACTAAGGCCAGTCGTGTACTGCTATCCGGAGGCATAGGATATAGATACGAGGGTATGTTTCTTGACCTTACTTACGCATTTACCATGAATAAGGATTTACAATTCCCTTATAGACTTAATGATGTGCCAAATTCATTTGCAGTTTGGAACAATAATAGAGGACAAATTATGGTCACCGTTGGGGTCAAATTATAACTATTTTTTTCGAAATTTATTTCAAAAAATTGTATTGATTTATTGCCTCAAAAATGGATTGTGTTTCTTTTCATGATCAATAGTAGTATGTGGGCCATGTCCATTATAAATAACTGTTTCATCAGGCAATATAAATAATTTTTGACGGATAGATTGTAGCAATAAATCATGATCTCCTCCAGGTAAATCTGTACGCCCAATACTTTCTCTAAACAGCACATCGCCACCAATCAAAAAATGTTCTTCTTTACAATAAAAACAAATACTGCCAGGGCTATGACCCGGCACATGTATGATTTCAAATGTATATTTTCCAAAAGGTATCTTTTCACCTTCATTAAGAAATAGAAGCGGGCCTGTATAATTTTCAAATGGCAACCCATATAACTGGCCAATCTCCGGTGCATGGAGCAAAACTTTTTCTTCCAACGGGTGAATGTTCAAGTCCAAATTATAAGTATCCGCCACCCATTTATTTCCAAATACATGGTCTAAATGACAATGTGTATTGAGCAGCATCACAGGCTTCAATCCATTATGTTCAAGATACTTTTGCAGCGTTTCCTGCTCTGCAGGGAAATAGCATCCCGGATCAACAATAATAGCCTCGCCTTCCTCGTTATGCAATACATAAGTATTCTCCTGAATTGGGCTAAATGTGAAAAAATGTATGATTATCATATAATTTTATAATTGGTTAATGTGAATGTATTAATTTTAAATCCGAATTAACAAAAATGATGTTAGCGAATATACGATTCAAACTACTGCTTTTACTCTTTTCTCTCATTTATATTCTTCCTGCAAATACTCAAGTAAATGCTGTAGTATTTGGGAAAAACAGAATTCAATATAAAAAGTTTGACTGGCATTTCTATCAGAGTGAAAACTTTAATGTTTATTACAACGAAGGTGGGTTGGAATTGGCAAAATATATTGTGCAGGTGGCTGAGGAAGAATTGAATGGAATTGAGGATGCAATGGAGTATCCGCTCAGTAAAAGGGCTGATATCATTATTTACAATCATTATGATGACTATAAAAGCAGCAATATTGGTTTAGGAATAGATTGGCAGAACTCAGGTGGCATTACCAGATTGGTCAATAACAAAATGGCTTTATATTTTGATGGCAACCACAACACGCTGCACACCCGTTTAAAGGAAGGTATTGCACGCATACTCATGGAAAATATTCTATTTGGAGATGATATAGGAGAGTTTGCAAGCAATCAGGCTCTTTTAGATTTACCCACATGGCTTACTGATGGATATGTATCTTATATTGGTGAACATTGGAGCGCAGCAAAAGATGAAGAATTGAAAAATGCCATATTAAGTGGTAACTATAAAAATTTTAATCAACTTGCTTTTGAACAACCCGTGCTTGCAGGTCATTCCTTCTGGTATTATATTGCAAGAAAATACAAGGAAAAAAATGTAACCTATTTTTTATACCTCTCCAGAATTTATAAAAATTTAAATAGCGCATCTGAACGGATTTGTAAAAAGAAATTTAATGATGTGCTCGTTGATTTTATGAATGAAGAAGGAGAGCGTTATCTCAATGATATAAAGCAGAGGCGAAATGCACCAAAAGGAAGGCTGAGTGTAATAGAAGATTTATACAGAAGTGATTTTTATCATTTTGCTGCGAACCCAAATCCAAAAAATAATGCTTATGGTGTTGTAGAATTTACAAGGGGAAAGTACAGGGTTAAATTTTTGGATAATGTGTATGATGAAAAAACGCTATTGGAATATGGAGCACGCACCAGGCAAGGGGATATTAATCCGAATACACCCATTCTGGCCTGGGATGGCAAGGGTAGCAGGTTGTTGTGCATTTACAATCTTCAAGGCAAAACATACATGTTTGTATATGATATGATTGCAGGTATAAAAAGATTTAAGCAGGAAATAACAGGGTTTGATCAAATTTTAGATGCAGGCTATCTTACAGATGCAAATACTTTGGTACTGAGTGCAGTAAAAAATGGACACAGCGATATTTTTACCTATAGAATTGACAATGGAAAAACAACTGCTATTACCAATGATGTATATGATGATCTCGATCCTACATTCGTTACTTTTCCCGGTAGGTATGGAATAATATTTTCTTCCAACAGACCAAATTCAAAAGCGCTGGATGCAGATACTGCCATACCCAGCAGAAATAGGTTCAATATTTTTCTAGCAGATTTTGACAATAAAGATTATCGCCAAGTTACGCAGCTTACCAATATGAAATATGGCGAAGCACGATATCCTATGCAATATAGTGTTAACCACTTCACCTTTGTAAGTGATGAAAATGGCATTGGAAACAGGTGGGCCGGATTTTTTACCACACAAACAGGAGGATTAGATACCCTTTTTGTTATCGGCGATGATTTACTACGCAATCCAGATAAAGCTACTTTAGACAGTACTTTAGACGCATGGCAAAAATCGGCTCCAGATAGTATTGCATATTTCAAAACATATGAAGATAGCACCTATACTTTCCCTATTACCAATTATCAAAGTAGTTTATTGGAAACAAGGGTTGCTGGCAATAACGATCAGGTAAGTGAAGTAAGACGGGAGGGTGATTCAAAATTCTTATACAAGCTGCGCATTGATTCACTTGCCTTACGCAAAAGAAACATCAATGCAAGACCAACAGATTATATCAGAAATAAAATAATTGCAGAAAAACTGGCTGGTGGTCAAAAATTAGAAGAAACTATTGAGGTACCCGTGCCGGGCAATGACTTATTTCAAAATGAGTTTGATGGAGATACATTACTTGCTGCATTGCCAAAGCAGAAGCCAGTAGAAGAAAATCCAGTCACACAATTGTATAGTAAAGACAATGCATTATCAAAAGCAAGTCTGCATCCATACAAGTATAAATTTGATGCAGATTTTGTATCTGCGGGTCTTAGTAATAACATACTTATAAACAGGTATCAACCTTACGCAAATGGTTCTCTTCCAATTGTGCTCAATAATGGTAGTGAGCTCAATCTCACACTTGGTGCCACGGTAACTGATGTGCTGGAAGATTTAAAATTTGTGGCAGGCTATAGATCTGGTTTTTCATTTAGCGATAATGATGTCTATTTTAGCTTTCAAAATCAAAGAAGATTCATTGATTGGGGGCTTACTTACTACAGAAGTAAGATATCAAATTTTCCAGGTTTTTTTCGCTTTGATGATATTCGTTCCATCTATAATAATGTAATGTTGAGCAACCTTTACCAATTCAATATTACCTATCCAATAGATGAAATAAAAAGTGTAAGACTAAGTGGTGGTTTAAGACGAGACAGAGGCGTGGTACGTCCAGCAAATTTTATCTTTGGCGCTCCAGATTCATTGGGTCTTAAATTCAAAGACTCCGTGGCCAATACAGCAATTGCCAGGGTAGAATTTGTATATGACAATACAATTAGTAAAGCAGATAATATTTGGGATGGATTGAGATTTAAGGTTTATAATGAAATGTATTTGCCAACAGAAACCGGCTCTTCTATTAAAGGAAATAAAGTATTCATTACCGGATTTGATGCAAGATATTATTACCCTATTTACAAAAACTTTACATGGTGTGTAAGAGCCGCCGGAGATATGTCCTACGGAGATGCGTATATGATTTATTACTTGGGCGGAGTAGATGGCTGGCTATCGCCAAAAGCGAATGTTAATCCACAGCCTTCTTCTAATCAGCAATATCTCTATCAAACTCTTGCTGTGAACATGCGAGGCTATACTCAAAATCTGGCCAATGGCAATAATGCAGTTGTTATCAATAGTGAACTTAGACTACCTGTATTTACTACTTTTATAAAAAAACCAATCAATAATGCCTTTGTCAGAAATTTTCAATTAGTGCAATTTATTGATTTGGGTACAGCATGGAATGGTGGTCCAAATAAGATAGCAAGACCTACAGTTTTTTATTCTCCTTTCAGTGTTACTCCAAACGATATAGTACCTGATCCTACAAACCCTGTTGTTGTAAAACTCAAACCGGGTGGCATAGGACCATTTGCAGGGGGATATGGATTTGGCGTAAGAAGCACCCTGCTTGGCTATTTTGTAAAATTAGATGCCGCTTGGCCCATGAGCCTCTTCTTTCAGGGCAAGCCCATATTATACCTAGCACTTGGCTTTGATTTTTAATACTGCAATACAATGTCTTCAAAAGAAAGTTTTATAGCATCAGTACAGGAAGGCTATACATTTAAAGGTAATCATGTGCCGCTTGGCGTGGCTGTTTATGAAGGTAATGCATTACCGGAGGCAACAGTTTATTTACCACTAAAAACCTTAAACAGGCATGGCCTCATAGCCGGTGCCACAGGCACAGGTAAAACAAAAACACTTCAACTCATCAGTGAATACCTTAGTGATGCAAGCATTCCGGTATTGCTTATGGATATAAAAGGTGACCTGAGTGGTATTGCCATGGCAGGCAATTCTAATCCAAAAATTGAAGAGCGCTGCAGGCTGATGAATATCAACTATAAGCCTTCAAATTTTCCTGTTGAACTGCTTACCCTCAGTGATGAAAAGGGTGTAAGACTTAGAGCCACGGTAAGTGAGTTTGGGCCGATACTCCTCAGTAAAATTCTTGGTCTAAACGATACGCAGGGTGGACTGTTGGCCATGCTCTTTAAATATGCTGACGATGAAAAAATGCCTTTGGTAGATTTAAAAGATATCACCAAATTATTACAATATGCAGGCAATGAAGGCAAGGCAGCACTGCAAGCATTATATGGGCAAATTTCCGCCAGCACTACAGGCACTATTTTGAGAAAAATCATAGAGCTAGAGCAGCAAGGTGCAGATGCATTTTTTGGAGAACCTAGCTTTGAGGTGGATGATTTAATGCGGGTAGGAGAAGATGGCCGTGGTATTATCAATATACTCCGTGTTACGGATATGCAAAACAGGCCAAAATTGTTTTCAACCTTTATGCTTCAAATGCTGGCAGAACTATATGCTACCAGCCCCGAATCAGGAGATATAGATCAGCCTAAACTTGTATTATTTATTGATGAAGCACACTTAGTATTTCAAGAAGCTACTGATGCACTTTTGCAACAATTGGAAACCGTAATCAAACTCATTCGTTCAAAAGGAATTGGAGTATTTTTTTGCACACAAAATCCGCAGGATATTCCTGCATCAATCCTTAGCCAACTTGGATTAAAAGTGCAGCATGCATTAAGGGCATTTACTGCGGCTGATCGTAAAACTATTAAACAGGCAGCAGAAAATTTTCCTGTTACATCGTTTTACAAAACAGATGAATTACTCACTCAAATGGGTATTGGAGAAGCACTCATAACACTTCTCAATGAAAAAGGTATCCCCACTCCATTGGTGCATACCTTACTTGCCCCGCCACGAAGCAGAATGGATATTTTACAGGAAGCAGAAATCAATAATATTCTACAAACAAGCAAACTGGAAACAAAATATTGCGAAGTAGTAGATAGCCAAAGTGCGTATGAAATTCTAACTGATAAGCTCACAGAAGCTGCTGAAAAAAAGAATGAAAAAGAAGAGAAAACAGAAAAACATACATCAAAAGAGGAGAAAGGTTTTTTTGATAACCCCACTGTAAAACAAGTAGGCCGCACTGCCGCAAGCATCATTACCAGAAGTTTGCTTGGTGCATTGGGTCTTGGAGGTCGAAGTAGTAAGAAGCGGAAAACTTTGTTTTGAGGTATTGTTTGTTGGTAAACCTAAATATGTTTTAATTTACATTGTATTTATAGGAGCAACAGCAACTAACAAAAAGTAAACAAAAGTCTATTTTCATTCCTATACTTTCCGCATCTTTCTAAATGAGGTATAAAAATTTGCTCTGCTGTTGGCAATAGTTTTTACCCAATTGTATTGGTGCGTTTTACAATCTTTTTTATGATATCATCTAATTGATGTGCACTTTCACTTAGATAGTTTAAGCTTTTTTTAACTTCCTCTAAATTTTCTTCTTCTACACATTGAGATAATACATCCGTAAGTGCTAAGATATTTGATAAAGGTGCACGTACTAAATGTGATTCTTGATAGGCAATTTCTCTTAGTAAGCTTTTTTGCTTTTTTACTGTTGTTTCTGTTTCAATTTGTAGGGTGATATCTAAAGCACTAACAAAAATCCACTCTGTTTTTGATTCTGCAATATCTTCTGCTACAGGACATACTGTAAATAAATAAATTCGATTTTTTCCTTCCGACAAATAATGAATTCCCGATGTACCTACAGTTCCGTTTGATGCCTTCATCAGCAAATCTTTAGCCTCGTCATGAAATTCTTGAGGTATAAATTGTATAAATGCATCACCCCGTTTTGGAATTACACCCGTGAGTTGATACATATCATTGGAAAATCGCTCATTAAAAATTTTTATACCACCGTTTAAATCAATCAATATTTTACTGGTATGAGAATTATTAAAGATGGTATCTAAGAGTTTGTTTTTTTCATTCAACTCCAACAATAGTTTCTTTTCATAACTCACATCAAAACCAATACAGAGCACACCTTGTAGCAAACCTGCTTCATCAAAGAATGCCGAAAATTCCCATTCAGACCAGATGTAATCACCATCTGCAGTTGGTTTTCTAATGGTACCATGCGTACTGCAGTATGGCGGTTGTAAACATGCTGCAGCAGTAGTATTACAAATATTATTGTCATCAGGATGAATAGTTAGGTAGGTATCAACACCAATAAAATCTTTTGAGATAAAACTGTATTTCTGATTAAATAAATTATTGCAGTAAATGTATTGGCCATGAAGGTTTGTAACAACAACCTGATATATTATACTATTTCTCAAAAAGGCTGGTATCAGATTTTCGACATTCATTTTGCAAACTTAAAAAAGTATTAAATAAAACCAAAGTTGCATTCTTATCCTATGCATCACCACATTGTTGAAACCCCACTTAATTTTTTTCGTAGAAAACTTAGAAAAGTGATTCCCCTATTTTTAGAGCTTTCAAAAAGAAAATCAATTTTACCATGAGTGAAAAAAAATTCCAACCATTCATTGCGCCAGAGGCGCATATAAAAGAATTTACGGTAAAGGCTATATTAATGGGTTGTGTTTTTGGGGTAATATTTGGCGCAGCCACAGTTTATCTTGCATTAAAAGCAGGGCTTACTGTAAGCGCTTCTATTCCCATAGCCGTTATCTCCATTACATTGGGGCGAAGGCTATTAAAGACAACTATCCTTGAAAATAATATCATACAAACCACGGGTAGTGCGGGTGAAAGCATAGCCGCAGGAGTAGTATTTACCCTTCCGGGATTTTTATTTTTAACCGACCCTGAGAGTGCCAGTTTCTTTAATTATATGACCATTCTTACTATCGCCATATTTGGTGGCATTCTGGGTACATTGATGATGATACCCCTTAGAAGGTCATTGATTGTAAAAGAACATGGTGTGTTGCCCTATCCGGAAGGCACTGCCTGTGGCGATGTATTGATAGCAGGAGAGAAAGGAGGAGATTTTGCCAAAACTGCATTTTGGGGTTTGGGTTTTGCATTTGCTTATGCCTTGCTGCAAAAAGTTTTTCATGTGATTGCTGAAACGCCTTATTGGATGACCAAGCAAGCCAATAAATTTTTTCCATCAGCAAAAATTGCAGGCGAAATTACTCCTGAATACTTAGGAGTTGGGTACATTATTGGGCCAAAGATTTCAGGAGTATTAGTGGCAGGTGGAGTATTTGCATGGTTAGCTATGATACCGCTACTATCCGCCTTAGTACCACCAGATGCCATAGCCGCTCAATTGGTAAAGCTTGGATATTTAAAGGATACATTAACCGCAGGTGGCAAGGGCAATTGGGATCCAACCGCTCATATTTTTAATGATTTTTCTGCAGCTGTGTACTATGCCTATGTAAGGCAGATTGGCGCAGGTGCAGTAGCGGCAGGTGGTTTTATTACACTTATAAAAACGATTCCTACCATCATTTCTTCGTTTAAAGGAAGTCTTGGTTCTATGAAAAAAGGTGAGGATGCCAAAGCAATAAGTCGTACAGAAAGAGACTTAGATATTAAAGTTGTACTTATAGGAAGTGGATTATTGATTGCACTTATTACAATACTTCCAAATATACCCGGCGATAATTTTTTTCAGAAATTTTTGATTGGCGTTTTGGTCATCATATTCGGGGCATTTTTCGTAACAGTATCCTCCAGAATTGTGGGTTTAATAGGCAGTAGCAATAATCCTATAAGCGGCATGACAATAGCAACCTTAATGGGCACTTGCCTGATTTTTATTGCAGTGGGTTGGAGTGGTAAAGTATATGAACCAATGGCATTGGTAGTAGGTGGAATTATCTGTATAGCTGCGGCCAATGCTGGAGCCACTTCACAGGATTTGAAGAGCGGGTATATTGTAGGTGCTACTCCAAAATATCAGCAAATAGCATTATTTATTGGGGCTATTGTATCCTCCATTGTCATTGGTTTGACAGTACAATTTTTAGATAAACCTACTGCTGCTATGATAGCAAAAGGAGTAACAGATCATGCCATAGGCAGTGAATTTTTTCCTGCACCACAGGGAACACTTATGGCTACGCTGGCAAAAGGGATTTTGTCTTTTAATTTAGATTGGGTTTATGTACTATCTGGTGTATTCTTAGCCATTGTAATGGAGCTTTGTGGCATTAAAGCATTGAGCTTTGCAGTAGGGGCATATCTACCTTTATCCACTACTTTGCCCATATTTATTGGAGGTGCTATTCGTGGCTTGGCGGATAAAAAAACAGGTGGCTCAAAATCTGCGGAAGAGGAAGAACTGGGTAAGGGTAACTTGTTTGCAACAGGTCTTGTGGCGGGTGGTGCCGTGGCTGGTGTAATTATAGCCATACTTGCCGGCTTTGATGGCACAGCATCATTTTTACAATCCGTAAACATGGAGCATGGCATAACTGCAATGCTTGGGGACAATGGATACTTTATACTTGGTGTATTATTTTTTGCCGCATTAGGTTTTATGTTATATAAAATTGCCCTGAAAAAAGAATAGATCTATTTGCTTTTTATAATGATACAATAAAATATCAATAAGCAATTTCATTCAAATAAAAGTGTATGAAACTAAGCCTCGAAGTATGTGCCTTCAATATTCAAAGCTGCCTGATAGCAGAAAAGGCAGGAGCAATTCGTGTAGAACTTTGTGACAATCCTTTAGAAGGTGGTACCACGCCATCTTATGGCACCATAAAATATGTGAGGGAAAAAATTGGAATACAATTATATCCCATCATCCGGCCACGAAGTATGAACTATTTGTACACCACAGATGAATGGCAAATTATAAAAACAGATATTGAACTGTGTAAACATTTGGGTTGTGATGGTATTAGCATCGGCATTCAAAAACAGGATGGTACCATTGACGCTGATTTGATGCAGCGTGTCAATGACCTTGCCTACCCTATGGGTGTAACCTGCAACCGTGTATTTGATGCCGTACCAGATCCATTTGAGGCACTTGAAACTTTGATAAATTGTGGTTGTGAACGAATACTTACATCAGGATTGGCTTCAACTGCCCCAGAGGGTGCAGCAGTTTTAAAGGAATTGCTGAAGAAAGCTGAAGATCGTATCATCATTATGCCGGGTGCGGGTGTTCGTGCTCAAAATTTATATCAACTCATACAAGACACTGGTGCTACAGAGTACCATAGTTCTGCAAGAATATCAGTTGCAAATACACTCTTGTATGAAAATAAAGCCATAACCGATATGGGAAATTTGTACTTGGCAGATGAATTAGAGCTTAAAAAAATGCTAAATATTTTAAAATAGTTATTATTAGATATGAAGATAAGCTTTGATGATTTACATGATATTTCCAAAGGGAAACTACAGGACTAAATATAAATAAACAGCAAAAAATATTTGTAGGTAAAGTAAAATAAAGAAAAAATATTGTAGCACAAGTTTCGATAAACCTACTCTATCAAATATACTAATCAGAGTGACCCTGTATCTTACGCACAATAGGCAATACCCATGCACGTGGAGTAAATCTGATGGAATTTGCCATTAAATAATTCATCCAGCCATGTATTACGGTAAGTTTTCCTTTCATCATTGCCTTATATCCAAACAAAGCCACCTCTGCCGATGTAGGTAATTTCTTTCCTTTTACAAGTGCACTGTTTTCCATAGCAGCTGCCGCCTGAAAGCCACTCTCTGTGGCACCAGGACATAGGCATGTAACCGATACCCCAGACCCCTTTAGTTCATTACTCAATGCTTCGCTAAAAAATAATACATAGCTCTTAGTAGCGTAATACACAGCCATTGTAGGACCCGGTTGAAATGCCGCAGTTGATGCCACATTTAGAATGCGCCCTAATTTTCTCTTTATCATATCCGGGATGAATAAATAACAGAGTTTTGTCAGTGATTTCATATTGAGATCTATCATTTGCTCTGTTTTAGTCCAGTCGTTTTCAACAAAGAATCCAAAGTCTCCAAAGCCTGCATTATTGATAAGGTAGTCCACATGGATATCTTGCCTTTTGCATGTATCATATACAAGCTGTGCCTCATTCATTTTGCTAAGATCGGCTGCAATTACATGCACTACAACACCATATTGTTGCTTCAGTGTATCGGCCAGTGCGGTTAGTTTATTTGCACTACGTGCAATGAGTACTAAGTCGTTTTTCTGCGCTGCAAATATTTTTGCAAACTCAAGCCCAATTCCAGATGATGCTCCTGTTATTAATGCCGTTGCCATTTGTATCAATTATGGTGCAAATATAAAGGAGATTTATTTTTCAAACATTTTATATTAATAGTTGAATATTTAATAATGGCAGTTCACAATGGATGATTCTATAGTCAATGAAAAATAAAATATAATAAACCCTTCCGGGAATGAATAAGCTATATACCTGCTATACACAATTTGTTAAACCGCTTAGCTCTATTAACAAATAACCGTCATATTATCATTAAAATTTCAAATATGTTGAAAGCAAAGCTGGCATTAAGTTTCAGAGATATTGACCAATTTAAGATTTAGTACACAATACCGTTTATCACAGGTTTGATTATAGATTGATGCTTTAGTGTAAATATAAAATTATGGGTCTATGCACCCCCGATGTTTGCCCTACAAAATAAGTCAGACAAAAAATCTGATAAACATTAAAAATTAAAAAATTTGTTATGAAAAGAGTATTCATTTTATGTGCAGGTCTGCTGGTAGCAGGTGCTGCAATGGCCAATGTGCCGCCAAAAGTAAATGCCAGTATTAATGCTAGGCTTTTAAAAGAATTTAATAATGCTTCAAATGTAAGCTGGGTGCGTACAGGAGATTACACCGAAGCCATATTTGATTGGAATGGCAAAAAGTCACAGGCGTTTTTTACTCAGGAAGGTAATTTAGTTGCATTTGCACAAAATGTATCCATAGAAAATTTGCCCCAAAAAACACTCAGTACAATTCAAACAAAATACAGCAAGTATAAAATTACTGAACTGTCTAGGATAGAACATGCAGAAGTTGGCACAAAATATTATATCGCCTTAGAAAATGAAACAAAAAGAATCATTTTAGAAACTGATATAAATGGATCCATATCGGTATTTCAAAAATCAAATAAATAAAATGCGAAAGCTTTAAAAAAGGCTGCCTGAAAAGACAGCCTTTAGTTTTTATTCCACAGATACAGCTTTTAATAAGATTCTTCTTTATTTGGAAAGGTTCCCTCCTTTACATCATGTATAAATGATTGAAAAGCTACAGTAATTTGGTCATAGAGATTAAGATATTGTCTTAAAAATCTAGGTTTAAACTCAGTGTTGATGCCTATCATATCATGCATCACCAATACTTGCCCATCACAACCTGCACCTGCACCAATACCAATGGTAGGAATGTGTAAGGATGCAGTCACCTTTTCTGCTAATGCAGCAGGAATTTTTTCTAAAACAATTCCGAAACACCCGGCTTGCTCCAATGTGAGGGCATCCTGTAGTAATTTTTGTGCCTCCGCTTCTTCTTTAGCTCTTACATTATAAGTACCGAATTTATAAATACTCTGGGGTGTAAGACCAAGATGACCCATTACAGGAATGCCAGCACTTACTATTCTACCAACTATATCAGCCACTTCGGCACCTCCTTCTAATTTTATAGCATGTGCTCCAGTTTCCTTCATAATTCTTATAGCAGATGCTAAGGCAATCTCCGAATTACTTTGATAGCTGCCAAATGGAAGATCTACCACCACAAGACAACGCTTTATTCCTCTTATGACAGACGATGCATGATAAATCATTTGATCCAAAGTAATAGGTAGTGTTGTTTCATGGCCAGCCATAACATTACTGGCACTATCCCCCACTAATATTACATCTATACCGGCTTTGTCCATAATTCCTGCAAAGGAAAAATCATAAGCCGTAAGCATGGCAATTTTTTCGCCACTTGACTTCATTTTTTGAAGGGTAGCCGTCGTAATTTTTTTAACTTCTTTCTGAACAGACATAAATAAAATTTTTTGCAGTGATGAAAAGAATATGCCCCTGCTTTAGAATAAAACATATTCAGAAAGAGATACAAAGAAACAAACAAATTGTATTTGCCTACAATTTTATTTGCGGTTATTTCATAAAAATGGCCATAACAACCTGCTATGGCCTGTACAACTAATACGATGACATCTATTGAGATGGTGGCATTTGTTTTCTTTGCCGCTCCATCATTTTTTTCTCCATTTCTTTAAACTGCTGAAATTGTTCCGCAGTAAGTGTTTTCTTGATAGATGCATCTCTGGTATCTATCACTTTATCCATCACAGATTTTTCTGGTCTTTCACCGGGATGAGCATTGTGCCAGTTTTCCATTTCAGTAAAAAAATCTTTCATCGTAATGGTCAGTTTTTGCTGCTGGTCTTCATTTAATTTTAATTGGGGAATGACTTCTTCATTAAAATGCATCAATCGCTGCTCCACACTCATTTTTGGAGGCGGGCCCTGCTGCGCATGCAATTGGCTTAAAAATAATAACAGGAGCAACAGGAGTTTTACTTTCATTAATTTCATATTTACTTTTTTTATAGGACGACATGTTGATTCAAATCCTTTCCTTGAAGGATGGCTAACAGCTATGCCAACAAAAAAATAATTTTCATTTTTTATTGAAAATTCAGAATATATATTATTTTTGTTCCATGAAATTAGCAGAAGCAAGACAGCAGTTTGTACAAAGCTGGGGAGTATTGGGCAGCCAATGGGGCATAAATCGCACTATGGCACAGGTGCATGCATTGTTATTGACGGCCCCGGGTGCATTATGCACGGACGACATCATGGAGCAGTTGAAAATAAGCCGTGGCAATGCAAATATGAATTTAAGAGAACTCATAAATTGGAGTATAGTGGATAGAGTGATTATAGCCGGGGATAGAAAAGAATATTTTCAGGCGGAGAAAGATATTTGGAAAGTGGCTACCCGCATCATGTATCAACGAAAGAAAAGAGAATTAGACCCAATGTTGAAAGTACTTGCGGCTTTGGAATTGGTAGAAGGTGATAAACGAAATCCCGATATAAAAGCTTTTACAGAAACAGTAGGCAGTATAAGAAAATTTGCTGCACAAGCGGATAAGAGTATGGACACCCTAATTAAAGCAGAAGAAAATTGGTTTGTAAATCAATTTATGAAACTTATGAAATAAAATGGAGCTAGAGTTTGCTGACAATAAGAGTCTGATAAACTGCTGCATGAACCCAAAGTATCTAAAATGAAATCAGAAGAAGAAAAAGGGCAACTCATTTATGATGATGCCTGCCCCTTGTGTAGGGCTTATACAAAAGCTTTTGTACAATATGATTTATTAAAGCCCAATCAAAGAAGTAGTTTTTCAAATCTACAGCCTGAAGTATTAACTTGTATTGATGTTAACAGGGCAAGGCATGAAATTCCTTATGTAAATACTTCAACAGGCATTACCCTATATGGCATGGATGCGCTGCTTGCCATACTTGAAAAAAAGACACCAAAACTTGTACATATATGTAAGAAGCCCATCATTTATAAAATCCTACAACAATTGTATCATTTCATTTCTTACAATCGAAGGGTAATAACAGCAACCAGACAAGCAGTAGGCGCATTTGATTGCTCTCCAGATTTTAATTATTTATATAGAATTCTTTTCTTATGTATTGGCATTCTATTCAATACTGCCATGCTATATATTGTGCAAAGTGCATTTATGCAGGAATCTATTTTTAGGAATGTATCCATGCCCCAATTACAAATGGCTCACCTTGCGCTGGTAGGCTGCAATTTATTGTGCGCAGCAATGCTGCAAAGAAAAAATGCAATAGAATATTTAGGTCAAATCAATATGCTGGCATTAATGACTATTTTACTGTTATTGCCTTTTTGTATCATCTACCAATTCATACCATCAGACATGACCATTTGGAGCAATGTCTGGATGGGGTTTGTCTTCCTATTTATAATTTTTGAGTACAGGAGAAGAATGCGTTATACTGGTGTGATTCAGCATCATAAATTTGTGATACTGGTTAACTGTATTACCGTGGCTACTTTTATTGCCTTTCTGCTTTTTGCGTAAATAATATTTCATAAAAAAATGTTTGAAAAATTTACTTACATACTTTGATGAAATTTTTACTGTTTTAGCTCAAAGCAATTAATGTAATACATAAAATGAGCCTTTTTAAACATTCTTGTATCATTTGTCATAAAAAGAGTGAGACAAACTTCGATTAGCATTTACCTCACTCTTAATAAATCACTATCAACTCAACTATCAGCCAAAAGGATCTGAGTAAAATCAGTTTTTTCTTACCAAATATGCACCCTTGCAGAATCCGGCAAATACATTTTATCTCCTGCTTTAATATTGAATACTTCATAGAAAGCATCCACATCTTGCATAGGTCCATTTACCCTATACTTGGCTGGGCTATGTACATCTGTAAGCACCCTGTTTCTCAAGCTTTCTGGCGTGCTCTGACTGAGCCATCCCAAAGCATAACCTAAGAAATAACGTTGCCCGGGTGTAAGCCCACCAATGGGCTTGTTTGCTTTGTATTGATCTGTTTTTACAAATGCATCCCATCCTAATAAAACACCTCCCAGATCTGCAATATTTTCTCCAAGTGTAGCACGGCCATTTATATATAAACTATCTATCACCCTAAAGCCATTAAACTGCTTTACCATAACATCAGCTTTTTTTCCAAATTTTTCTTCATCCTCTTTAGTCCACCAGCTTACTAAATTTCCTTTTTCATCAAATTGTCTTCCTTCATCATCAAATCCGTGTGTTATTTCATGACCAATTGTACTTGCTGCTGCATAACCATATACCAATGCATCATCCAATTCGTCATCTTTATATCCTGGCACTGTAAATATTCCCGCAGGGAGCACAATTTCATTATTGCTTGGATTATAGTATGCATTGTATGTTTGAGGAAACATATCCCACTCCTCTTTATCTACCGGTTTGTCTAATTTATTGATTTCATAAGCATGCCACCAACTTCTTGCATTGATAATATTTGACATATAGCTATCCGGCATTATTTTCATGGCACTGAAGTCTTTCCATTTGTCAGGATATCCCACTTTTTTACTGATACTTGTGAGTTTTGCATAAGCCCTTTCTTTGGTAGGAGTACTCATCCAGTCCAATTTTGTAATGCGCTCTTTCAAAGCTGTGCGAATGGATTCTACAAGATTGCTGTATCTAAGGCGTGCTGTGCTGTCAAAATATTCTTTCACATAGAGCTTACCCATTAATTCTCCCATCATATTTTCCTGATCGCCTATAACTCTTTTCCACCGTAGCTTGCGCTGCTTAGCACCACTCAATAATTTGCCAAATGCGAAAGATTCTTTACCAACAGTATCTGGTAGGGCATAGTCAAAAGCATCTACAACCCTGTATTGCATATATGATTTCCACGTAGCGATTGGCATAGCAGATAACAAGCCATTGAGTGTTGTATAATATTCCGGCTGACCCACTATTACTGAGTCTATTTTGCTAATACCATTTGTGGTAAAATAGGATTGCCAGTTAATAGCAGAAGCCAATTTTGGCAAATCAGTAAAAGCCATTTTATTATAATTCGCATAAGGACTTCTCAGATCTTCTAATTTTCTATGAGCCGCAGCCAGCTTGGTTTCAAGCAGCATAATTTGAGTAGCTGTGGCATCTGCTTCTGATGACTTAGTGCCACTCAGTTGTAGTACACAACTGATGTGCTTTACATAAGCTGCACGTATTGCAGTATTACTACTATCTGTTGAAAAATAATATTCTCGTTCAGGTAGTCCTAATCCTCCCTGCCATAAATGCAATGCATACTGCTCACTATTTTTCGCATCCTGATATATACCTGTAGATATTGGACTTTCTACACCTGCTATATTGAGTGCAGCCATTACAATAATAAGGTCGGACATGGATGCAGCTTGATTTATTTTATCCAACATGGTTTGAATGGGTTTCATTCCTTCTGCTTCTATTTTTGCAGAGTCCATAGCAGCCTTATAATAGTCTCCAATAATTTGCTCGGGACTTCCTGCTACAGCTTTTGAAGCTCCAGCAGTTTCAGCAATTCGTTGTAATCTTTTGAGGTTTTCTTCAATTACTAAGTTGGCAATACCCCAAGAGCTTTGATCTTCTGGAATAGCATTTTTTTTGAGCCATCCGCCGCAGGCGTACTGAAAAAAATCATCCGCAGGATTTACGGTTGTATCTAAATTAGCTGCAAGAATATCTACCTTTTCTACAGGAGTATTGCATGCATAAAAAGTGGCGCAAAGCGCAATGCAAAAGCATAAATTTTTTAGGTGCATATTACAATTTGAAGCGGTGAATGTAGGGAAATAGGTGGCTGATATTATAAATATTGTATGAGTAAAACTGGGATACAATTTTTAAATATTAAAACATAGTTTTTGTATATCCCTATTTTTGAATGATGTCTAATACAAGCGTTCATTTTAAAAATAAATTTGAGCAGGCATATCAACAATTAAATGCCCGTCAACAAGAAGCTGTAAATACAATAGAAGGACCGGTAATGGTAATAGCCGGGCCGGGTACTGGCAAGACACAAATACTTGCTTGCAGGATTGGTAAAATATTAAAAGAAACAGATACTGCCCCACAGCATATCCTTTGTCTTACTTATACAGAGGCCGGTGCTATTGCCATGCGCAAAAGGTTACAACAGTTTATTGGACCCGCTGCTTATCAGGTTAACATTGGTACATTTCACTCCTTTTGTAATCAGGTAATACAGGATAATTTATACCTCTTCGATAAGCATACCTTAGATCCGGTTAGCGATTTGGAACGTACTGCTTTACTCAAACAATTGATTGATGCTTTTCCAAAAAATCATCCCTTAAAAAGGTATAGGGGAGATGTGTATTTTGAAGCAGGAAATCTGCAACGTTTATTTAGTGATATGAAGCGAGAAGGCTGGAGTAGCAGCTATTTGATTGAATGTATAGATCGCTATCTACAGGACTTACCTTTAAGAAAGGACTACATATATCAGCGTAAATACAAAACCTTTCAGGCTGGTGATGTAAAGCAGGATAAAATAAATGAAGAAATTGAAAAAATGCAAAAGCTGCGTGCAGCCATTTTTGCATTTGATGATTTCAACCTCCTCATGCAGCAGCACAACCGATATGATTTTGATGATATGATCAACTGGGTAATCAGGGTATTTGAAACAAAGCCTGAAATACTTGCAAAATATCATGAGCAGTTTTTGTATATCCTCATTGATGAGTATCAAGATACCAGTGGTACACAAAATAAAATTGCTGACCTACTCACCAATTATTGGGAGCAGCCCAACCTCTTTATTGTTGGTGATGATGATCAGAGTATCTATCGCTTTCAAGGAGCAAACATTGAAAACATGCTTACGCAGCAACGCAGATTTGGCAATGACTTGCATAAGATTGTATTAACAGAAAATTACCGCAGTTCCCCGGCCATACTTGCTACAGCAGCCGCTGTTATCGATAACAATACTGAGCGCTTGATTAACCAAGTAGAGGGACTTACAAAAAATTTGAAAGCAAGTGGATTAAATGCGCATATACAAGAGCAGCCCACCATCATCTGTTACCATTCAGAAAATGAAGAAATGGCTGGATTGGTGTATGCTACTGAAGCTTTATTGGATAGTGGTATTTCGCATGGATCAATTGGTATTATTTACAAAGAAAATAAATATGGAGATGTATTAGCAGACTGCTTTCGCAAAAAAAATATTGCAGTTTATATGCGAAGAGATATCAATCTCTTAGATGAAATTTTTATTCAGCAAATCATACAACTCATACAGTATGTTGCATCAGAATTATTTATTCCTTACAGTGGTGATGAAATACTCTTTCGCTTGCTACATGCCAAATGGTTTGATATACCTCCTGCTGCCATTGCTGCCGAAACAGCATTGTCCGCTGCAAAAAAATATTCACAAGCCACAGCATCACTGCGCAGCAGCTTAAGCGAAAAAGCAAGCAAACCTCCGCAGCATCTATTTGACACAGGACTGCACCCACAATTAAAAAAAGCTTCTGAAATTATTGAACAGTTAATAGCCGATGCAGTAAATATGAGCTTGCAAAAGTTTTTTGAATCACTCATACACAGCACGGGCATTATTGGATATATATGGAAGCATCCAGAAAAAATGAAGCTCTTAAAAATTTTGGATTCATTTTTTGATTTTATAAAAACAGAAACAAAACGCAATCCTACACTTACGGTATCCGGATTGGCCGCCTTGCTAAAACTCATGCAGGACGAGGCTTTACGCTTACCATACAACAATGCTACCGGCAATGAAAGTGGCATCAACCTAATGACGGTGCATGGCAGCAAAGGATTGGAGTTTGAATATGTATTTGTATGCGGATGCAGTGCAGACTATTGGGAGAACAAAAGAAAAAACACAAAAGGATATAAAATACCAGACACTGTATTTAGCAGTAGCAGACCCGAGGAAACTGCTGCTGTAGAAGAGCTCCGTAGATTATTTTATGTGGCCATTACAAGAGCAAAAAAAAATTTGCAGATCTCCTATGCTCATTTAAAATCAGACGGAAAAGAAAATGAACCCACAAGATTCATAGCAGAAATACAAGAAAAAATCCCAACAGATATATCCACGACTTCCATTGATAATGATGTATTGTCTGCATTTATTGCTACTCAATTTGCTCCACCCATGAGGCCAGAAATAGCTGCTTCGGAAAAAGAATGGATACAACCACTCTTAGACAAATTTGTAATGAATGTAACAGCACTCAATAATTTTCTCAAATGTCCCTTGCAGTTTTATTTTCAAAACCTGGTGCGCATACCCGCTGCAAAAAATGAAGCCACAGAGTTTGGCAGTGCAGTGCATTATGCATTAGAAAAATTATTCAGACGCATGCAGGAAGATGCGGCACAAGCATTTCCTTCTGTAAATATTTTTATAGACGACTTTGGGTTTTATATGAGCAGGCATAAGGAAAGTTTTACCGCAGAAGGATATAAAAGGCGGATGGAAAACGGTGTAGAAATTCTCACAAACTATTACGAAAAACACATACCCCATTGTAGCAAAATAGTAGCCATAGAGCGCAGCATAAAAAATATTCAAATTAAGGGTGTGCCTATAAAAGGTAAGTTAGATAAATTGGAATTTACTGGTCAAGAAGTAAATGTTGTGGACTACAAAACTGGTGATGCAGAAAAAGGTATTAAAAAATTATATCCACCAAATGATAAGGAGCCCGCAGGAGGAGATTATTGGCGACAAGCCGTATTTTACAAGCTATTGGTAGATAATGATGTCAATAGAAACTGGGTAGTACAATCTGCCACTTTCGACTTTATAGAACCCGATAAAAAGAGAGGCTACATTCAGCAACAGTTGCTCATTTCAGATGCAGACACCACCACCGTAACTGCGCAAATTACCGATGCCTGGCAGCGGATACAAGCCCATGATTTTTATACCGGTTGTGGCAAAGCAGATTGTACTTGGTGCAGGTTTGTAAAGACAAATGAATTAGCAGAACACTGGCATGAAATGGAAGATGAATAATTTAATTATACTTCATGAAATGTTTAATTGCATAAAGTAGTGTTGATATATTTTACCCCTTCGGGGAATGTGTAAGCACGGCCACACATTGCGAGTGAAACGAAGCAATAAATTGATGCTACATTTCTTTTGAGAATCAAAGTAAATATTAATTATTGCGAATGTGGAAAAGAGATGAGTTTCATTCAACAACAAAATAATATTGACAAGAAAAAAGTTGTATAATTTGGAATCTCATAAACATCTATCACAATAAATTCAATGTCCTGTATCTAATACGCCTGATTTAAAAATTGTGTCTGCTATAATATGTCATACAGATATCAGTAAGCTACTATAATGTAAATACAATTGTGTATAGTTTACATTATAATTTAATTCCCCTATTTTGCGGCCCCTAAAAAAAGGCACAAAAGAAAAATCGAAATATCATTATGGACTTTAGAAATTTCACGCTTCCTTATCAAGTTGATGATCGTTACTCCAAAAAAGTGGCATACTTCTCAATGGAGTTTGCTGTTCACCAACCGCTAAAAATATATAGCGGCGGATTAGGATTTTTATCGGGCTCACATTTACGCAGCGCTTACGAATTAAGACAGAATATGATTGGTGTGGGCATATTGTGGAAATACGGATACTACGACCAAGCACGCAATCAAGATCAAACATTGCATGTATCTTGGATGGAAAAAATTTATAGTTTTTTACAAGATACTGGTATCAAATTTCAAATCAATGTGCATGAGCATCCGGTATGGGTAAAGGCATATTATTTAAGTCCGGACGTTTTTAATACTGCACCCTTGTTTTTATTGAGTACAGATTTGCCTGAAAATGATTATGTATCCCAAACCATTTCTCACAGACTATATGATGCAAACCTCAGTACCAAAGTAGCTCAGTTTATTTTACTTGGCGTGGGTGGCGCAAAACTCATCGATGAATTAGGCTTCAATCCGGATTTATATCATTTGAATGAGGCACATGGCATTTCATCAGCTTTTTATTTATTACAGAAATATAAAACTGTTGAAAAATTGCGCCAGCATCTTGTTTTCACCACACATACACCGGAAGAAGCCGGCAATGAAAAACACGACATTCATTTATGCCATAAAATGAGTTATTTCTGTGGCATGGGTGTAGATGAAGTAAGACAAATAACCGGCATTAGTGATGATGAATTTAATCATTCCCTTGTGGCCTTACGGTTTGCAAAGCTTGCAAATGGCGTTTCTCAATTGCATGGCCATGTGAGTAGGGATATGTGGAAAAAATATTCGGGTATCTGCCAAATCATTTCCATTACAAATGCACAAAACTGGCGTTACTGGGCAGACAAGCAATTGTATAGAGCACAGGAGGACAGCAATGACTATGCTTTTGATGATAGAAAAAAATACCTTAAAAAAAGAGCCTTTGATATAGTAGCTGATCAAACAGGAAAAGTATTTGATCCTAATGTGCTCACTATAGTGTGGGCCCGCCGGTTTGCAGGATACAAAAGAGCAGATTTTCTTACACAGGATATGCAACGCTTTAATGCATTGCTATCCAATACAAATATGCCCGTACAAATTATTTGGGCAGGAAAGCCTTATCCATTAGACTATCCAGCCATTTCTCAATTCAACAATCTGGTGCACCTGAGTAAAAATTACAATAACGTAGCAGTATTAGTTGGTTATGAATTAGGATTGAGTAAAAGATTAAAACAAGCTGCTGACATTTGGTTGAATAATCCACGTGTGCCCCGAGAAGCAAGCGGCACAAGTGGTATGACAGCCGCTATGAATGGAGCAGTGAATTTTTCTACAGATGATGGATGGATACCAGAGTTTATTAATCAAGGCAATAATGGGTTTGTAGTACCAAAAGCGGATTATAATAATATGACGATTCAAGATCAAGATGATTATGATTTGAATTCTTTATATGATATTCTCAACCGCCAAATCCTACCAATTTATTACAACAGCCCAGATACCTGGCGCCAGATTGTAAAGAATGGTATGCGTGACGTAAGATTTAGGTTTGACAGTAATCGTATGGCACATGAATACTACGAATTATTGTATAAATAAAAATATAAATATGCGAAAAAAGTAGTCTATGTATGGGCTACTTTTTTCGTTTAGTATATTTGAAATAGATGCATAACATAATTTATTGAAGCCAGTAACTAAGTGGACAATAAAATCTGATTTGTGATTTATCCAGACGTTGTTTAAATTGTGATAAAAAATTTCTATTTTGAAAAAAGTCATAGTACAAATTTTCTTCTTTATTATTTTCACGACAATTCATGATGCAGTAGCCCAAAATGCCAGTAGATTTAATGGAGTATGGGTCTATCAGGTAACCGAATTGGGAAGGAAAGATACCTCTTGTAGAAAGATGCCTGACAACAGACTATTGGACTATCCGGGGATTAGAGGAATCATGTTTGATTTTGCGTGGAAGAAAATTCAACCGGCTGCGCCCACAGACAGTAGCAGTACTTTTTATTTATCTGGTGGGTTTAATTGGAATTGGTTAGACAGCATATTACTTGAAGCAGCAAAAAGAAATTTGTGGATTGGTATTTTAGTTTGGACTGGCATGGATGCTCCGGATTGGTTGTATAGCAGTCCTTATAATATTGGCACATGCAAAACCACCGGTGAAAATGCTTGTCAGGAAAAAATTGTAAAAACCTATCCTGACTACTACAATCCTACATACCTACAATTTTGGAAGGCAATGACGGACAGTGTGATAAATCATATCAATGCCGGGCCGGATAGCGATGGTGATGATGGCATAGATCTGGACTATAGACCACTTATTGCATTTTACCAAAGCTGTCAAGGTAGTACCGGCGATCTTGAACCACAAAATGGCAAACCATTCGACAATCAAGAAGGATACTGCTATATACAGGAAGAAGAATGGTTTAAGGATGTAGTGCGGCCGGCATGGAAGTTTACTGATACAATAATTCAAAATAATAAAGCCAGTTTGCCCAATATTCATTTACTTGTAAATAATGCTGATGCAAATAGTTTTACATCTGCAGATCTCGATAGTGGTGTAGTATTTAATTCAATAGATGAATTTATAGAAAAAGATAGATTATTTTCTTTTTCAAATGATAGTCTTACAAATGCATGGAAAAAATCTAATGGTAAAGGACATTACTATCAGCTCAATTATGAGGTGCTATTTAACAATGCTTTTCAAAGCATGAATCAACAGCAGGCATTTGCTCCCGGAGGTAGCCCTATTTTAACAAGAGATGAATGTGATATTCATAATATCAACATAAAAAATGGCACCAGCTCAAATAATATTTTTGCATTGGGTGCCTATACTTTAGCTACTGGTTTGGATATGTGGATGATGGGCTATGACGTATTGTTTGAAAATGATAGCATTGTAGATCCTCTAGATATAAGCATTGCTGACAATTATATGAAACCAGCTATCCTCAAAGTAACGGAGTTTGTAAATAGACACAGCATAAGGCATGCCCCAGATGCAGTTTATGCTTTTTCAGCTTTGCGTGATGGGCTTGATGCTGGAAATTTTGTACGGTTTCCGAAAGAAACATTTAATGATGCTGATTCCTGTGTACCTACTTCAGCTTACAAAAAAATAAATAGAAATATTCCTAACAATGATAGCTTGAATTTAAACTGTGGCAGTAGAAGAACATTGGCCCTGCAAACTGCTATGTCATCGTTTGGTGCACAACAAAATGATGCTCCTGCTGCACAGGGAAAACCCATCAGGCAGCGCAATTCAGCACTTGATGTAAATGATGTAGGCTGGTACACAATGCCCGGAAACTATGAGCGTTTTTTATATCAAATACCCATCAAAAATAAATTAGGAACAGATTCCTTAAACACAAGTTCGCAAGGCTACTGGAGCCAATATTATACAGATACCAATTTGGATGACTCAAATTTCAACAACCAATTATTTGGCAGATTTGCCCGAGGATTTGATGTAAACAACAAGAAGAATGCCTTGCTATTTAATCTTGATGATAGCTATATTTCTACCCAGCCCAAATGCATACAAAATGGATACTCAGATAGCGGTTATAGTGGCATGATACATATTACTTATAGCGATGCAAATACAGGAAGTTTTGCAATAAAATATCAAGCAATAAATCAAATAGGAAAAAAATATATAAAACGACTTGGTTTAGTAAAATGCAACAATACCTTTAACTGGATTACAAAAAGTTTTCTCATTCCATGCGATGCTGTTTTTAATAATGAAGGCCCCTATCAGTCTGATTTTTTTATACAAAATGCAGGTACCCAAAATGTGCTTTTTGCATTGGTAGAATTTGAGAAAATATTTTCTAAAAAAACATCAGTTACATCACAAATTTTAATCGATAGCATTCCACTTACTGTATCACCAAACCCGGCGGGTAATTTTTGTTCCATAAAAGCTCCTGAGAATAAATTGATAAAAGAAATACTTCTCATTGATGTTATAAATGTTCCTAAAAAATCGATAACTTGTCACAATAATTTTATCAAATTTGCTGTTGATGATTTGGCAAACGGCGTTTATATGATTCACGTATCTTACACTGATGGAAGTTATTCAAATACAAAACTACTTGTACAACATTAAGTACTATCACTAATTTGTTTACACAAATAAGAATGTGTAGTAAAAAAAATGTGGCAAACCAATTGAAGATGAGTATGTAAAATCATATAATAGTACTTCAACATTGCCCGAAGGGTAAAAATTTTTTTTTCTTTGTAAAGAATATCCATGCAATATTTGGTTACAAACAAAACAACAGATATCAAAATGTTATCACTAATTTTCATGCTTTAAAAGATGCCATCCACTCCCCCACTCATTCAAACTTCTGCAGGCCCGGTGCCCTTGCCTTGCTCATTTAGAAAACTGAACTATATGGCCGCTTTGTTTGAATCACCTTGTGATATCATAAATGAATTGCTTAAAAATACCCAATGTATTCCTGCACTCAAAATGGGGCATAAGCATTACATTGCTATAGGATTTATTGAATACACAGATTCAGATTTAGGAGCTTATAATGAAATGATTCTATCTGTACCCTGCATTCCCGAAGGGGAAAAACAATCTCCGCTACTTTGGCTCAATCTACTGAGTAGTTTGAAAAACAGAAAAGTATTGCAGTATGTACCTCAAATATATGTAACATCAGCGCTGAGTAGGGCAGCAGGCAGAGAAATTTGGGGCTTTCCAAAAGAAATACTACAGATAACAGCAAAGCCAAATGCGGATGATTATGCTTTTGAACTTAAAGATGAATCGAGTGATTTGATTTGTAGTATAAAAGGTAAAATGGAATATGGCATTGCTTTGAAAACCCCTGATATGCTTACCCTTACTTTTAAAAATGACATTCCTTGGATTACGCCTGTGCATGTAGAGCATGAATGTAAGGTATATATAAGGCCGAGGCTACAGCTAAGATTAGGCAATAGCAATCATACTTTATGTAATACCTTAGAAAAACTGAATTTGGCAAATGCAAGACCATTGTTAGCATTTCATGCTCCTACATTTAAGGCAGTATTTGAAGCAGGTGCCAAGCAAATGAAGAAAGGATAGTATGGAATCTCATTTTGGGTTTGTGTTTTGCACATGTTATCAGCAAAATGAACAAAAAGTTAAATATTGTACACATTGTATTAAAATGAATGAATTTCCGCTTTGTTTATCGGATTAATTCATACACTTTTGCGTGCAATTCAATAATATAAAGGAATCTTTGATATAATGGGACTTTTTAATTTTTTTACCCAGGAAATAGCAATTGACCTGGGCACAGCCAATACACTAATAATCCATGATGATGAAGTAGTTGTAAACGAACCATCCATAGTGGCATTAAACAGAAATAATCCAAAAGAAGTTTTAGCCGTGGGCAAACGTGCTTTGATGATGCACGAAAAAACACACGAAAGCATACGCACAGTTAGGCCATTGAAAGATGGGGTAATTGCAGACTTTAATGCAGCTGAATTGATGATAAGGGAAATGATTAAAATGATCTATCCCAAAAAACCGCTTTTTCCTCCACGCTGGAGAATGATGATTTGCATACCATCTTCCATAACAGAAGTAGAAAAAAGAGCGGTAAGAGACAGTGCGGAGCAAGCAGGTGCCACTGAGGTTTATTTACTACATGAGCCTATGGCAGCCGCCTTGGGTATTGGTATAGATGTGGAAGAACCTGTGGGCAATATGATTATAGACATTGGCGGTGGTACCACTGGCATAACTGTTATAGCACTGGCAGGTATTGTATGCGACCAAAGTATTCGTATAGCCGGTGATGAATTTACTGCAGATATCATGGAGTCTCTCCGCCGCTATCATAGTCTATTGATTGGAGAACGCACTGCTGAGCAAATAAAAATTCAAGTGGGTGCAGCCATGAAAGATTTAGATAACCCGCCGGATGATATACCCGTAAATGGCCGCGACTTAGTAACAGGCATACCCAAGCAAATTATGGTAAGCTATACAGAGGTGGCCGAAGCTTTGGATAAATCTGTTTTCAAAATTGAAGAAGCAGTACTAAAAGCTTTGGAAACTACACCTCCGGAATTAGCGGCAGATATTTATCGCCGTGGTTTGTACCTTACCGGTGGTGGTGCATTGCTCCGGGGTTTGGATAAAAGACTTAGCCAAAAAATAAAACTTCCGGTACATATAGCTGATGATCCTCTGAAAAGTGTAGTACGTGGCACAGGTCTTGCCCTGCAAAATTATCAGCGTTACCCTTTTATAATGCGCTAATAAACAGGAAGGAAAACTTAGGTAAAGCATGAAAAATATTATTCTGTTTATACGCCAGTTTTTCAATCTGTTTTTGTTTTTAGTTTTAATGATAAGCTGCCTTGTCATCTTGTCAAATTATAACAAAACATATCAAGCGGTTTTTTATAGCAAGGCAAATGAAATAACAGGTAGCTTAGGCAAGCAATACAACAGTGTAGAATATTACTTTGAATTAAAAGCTACGAATGAAAAATTAGTGGCAGAAAATGCGGCGCTGCGCAATAATCTTTTGTCCAGCTTTGATAACCCAGATACCGGATATTTACAACACAGAGATACACTTAGAGCCGATACCCTCCGAATGATTAGACGTTTTCAATACCTTCCAGCCAAAGTGGTTAATAATTCTGTAACTCAAGAAAATAATTTTATCACTTTATACCGCGGCAGCAAGCAGGGTGTAAGAAAAGACATGGGTGTTATAAGCCCTTCGGGAATAATGGGAAAAGTGGTAGTGGTAAGTGATAATTACTGTAGGGTAATGAGTATTTTAAGCCGTAGCTATAAGCCCAGTGGTATGCTTAAGAAAGGACTACTTACCGGCACTATCAGTTGGGATGGGAAAGACCCTCGATACATAACCTTAGAAGGAATCCCCAAAAGTGTGAAAGTACAAAAAGGGGATACAGTACTAACCAGTACATACTCCGGCGATTTTCCAGCTGGTAGTATGGTGGGTACGATTGAAAAAGTAGAAGCGGATGCAGCCAGTAGTTATTTTAAACTAAAAGTAAAAACAGGTACAAATTTTTTGAATGTGCAATATGCTTACTTGGTTGAAAATCGCTTACTGGCAGAGCAGCAGGCTGTAGAATCACAAACTCCAAAAAACTAATGAGTAGCCTGCTTAAAAATATTATTCGTTTTGCAGTATTCTTACTGCTACAGGCATTTATTCTGAATAAAGTACCTGCACTGCATCAATTTATAAAACCCTACTTATATTTTCTCTTTATTCTATGGCTACCATTTAATTTGCCCAGACCGGGTTTACTCATTCTGGCATTTATATATGGACTATGTTATGATTATTTAAGTGGTACGCCAGGGTTGCATGCTGCATGCTGTGTACTTATTGCATATATACGACCTTTTTTAATCAGCATTTTGCTACCTCAAGAATCTACTGAATTGAGCTATGCAGAGCCTTCCATCAAGAGTTTGGGCTGGGCACCATACGGCATTTATATTCTGATACTCGCATTTCTGCACAATAGTCTATTGGTATTTATAGAATGGATGCGTTTTGGTGATTTCCTATTTTTTATTGGCAAGGTATCTGCCACCACAGCACTTAGTTTGGTACTAATTTTTATCACTGAAATGATATTTCCCCGAAAGGGAAAATATCGTACAAATGCGGCCTAAATTTATTTGCTGTTTTCTTGTGCTTAGAATTTATTCTTCCACATCATACTTTCTACAGGCTTGTTGATTTGACCGCTGTATTTGGCATTTTTCTTCTCATTATATTTTACTGCCACAGCACCCTCCACAGGAAAATAAATGAGCTGGCCTATGGGCATACCTTTATACACTTTCACGGGCTGCTTCACAGATATTTCCAAAGTCCAGTTTCCACAAAAGCCTACATCACCTTTGCCAGCAGTGGCATGTATATCAATTCCCAATCTTCCTGTTGAAGACTTTCCTTCTAAGAAGGGTACATGGGCATGTGTTTCTGTATATTCTAATGTAACACCTAGATAGAAAATATGTGGGTAAAGCACAAAGCCATCTTCGGGTATTTCAAAATAATCAATTTCATTGTGCTTTTTTGCATCAATAATATGCTCTTTGTATGTGGCCAACCATTTGCCCAAATGCACATCATAACTATTACTTCCTAAGCATTCTCTATCATAAGGCTCTATTTTGATAGTGCCTTTACCTATTTCTTCTAATATTCGGCTATCTGTAAGTATCACTGTATTTATTTATAGGTAGCAAATAAAAAATTATTTATCATCGGTCATACATTTATTTTTTTACATCTGAATAGTCGGTTAATAATCTATTAGCTTTATTTGCTGCTTATGCCATTATTTTTTCATTATCAAATCAATAAAACATCAAAACTGGCCATTTGGCATATCACCGAGGAGGAATCATTTTTTGCAAATCAGATACCATTGCAATCAAATATTACACATCCGCACAAAAGGCTACAACACTTGGCTGGCAGGTATTTACTACAATTTCTATTTCCTGATTTTCCATACAGCGAATTGCAAATAGCAGATACCAGAAAACCATTCCTACCCGGTGAGCAATATCATTTTTCCATAAGCCATTGTGGTGCTTATGCAGCCGCTATTGCCAGTAGTACAAATCGTGTAGGTATTGATATTGAAATACCATCTGAAAAGGTAAGCAGAATCAGTCATAAATTTATTCATCCAGCAGAAGCGGAATTTATATCCATCAACAACCTTCCTTTGTATAATGAAACACTCATTTGGAGTGCAAAAGAAGCGGCATTTAAATGGTATGGATTAGGGCAGGTAGATTTTAAAGCACATATTAGAATGTTGTCTGCATTTGAAAAAAATCATAGAGATTCTTTCTTAACATCGTCATTTGTTTTTCAAAAAGAGGAATCAAAATTTATACCATTGCTTGCAGCTATTTTTGAGGAATTATGTTGCTGCTGGGTTTGTACAGCTATTGATTAAAAAAAACTATGGCGCACCATTCACAATTTCGGATAGCTCTTTATCGGGAGTGCCATACTTACCATATTCAATCATTCTACCCAATTCTTTTCCATTTTTCATGATGATGAATGTGGGCACATTTTTTATATTGAATACTTTATGAAGATTGTAAAGTGTTTCCTTATTTCTATCCACACCCACTAATGTAATGGATGAATCTGGAAAGCCGGATTTATCCACCAATCTATAAAATTGTGGCAGCAAATTCTGTGAATCTTCGCACCAGGTGCCGGCAAAGATGACAACTTCAAAACTGTCTGATTTTTCTCTAAAAGTTTTTATAGCAGAAGGATCAGCACTGCCATACTGCATGTTTTTTTTAAACCATGCAAAAGCAGTATCAGCCTCTATATCAGCTCTGCTTAATAGACCTTTTAAAACTTTTTGTTGATGCTGATCAAAGGAAACGGTATATGTTTTTAGCACTGGCGTTTCTACTACAGCAGGTGCGGCAGGCAATTTTGTTTTACATGCATACAATGCAGCAAATGCTGCAATCAATGATATTACAAAAATAAATTTTCTCATCAAAGATTAAAGACCACTAAGTGTAAGTCCTATGCTAAGATTATTCATTGCCGGACCGGCAGTAGTTTCTAAAACATTCGTTAAAGCATAGCTACCATGCAGAGAAATGTTGCCATATCCTATGCGTGCAGTGGCACTTATTCTATTGCTATTTATAAAGCGTTTTGAAGATTCCTTTTCTATATACTTACTGTCGTAAACAGGATTTCCGTTTACATCCAAAAGATTTTTGCCCTTGGTAAATGATTTGAGTAATGTTCCTGCTTTTAAACCCAAGGCTACTTTAAAACCTCTACCGGTATTTTCAGGATCCTGTGCCCAACGCAATTCTACAGGCACTTCTAAATAGATACTGGTTAATTTGAATTTGTCAAACCTATTGGTGAGGGATACATTGGTAAAGGGTAGTGCTGCACTGTTTGCTTTGATATCTACATAAGTATTGGAAAAAAATATATTGCTACTACCAATGCCTGCACCAAAAGCTACACTCATGCGTGGATTATTTTTAAAAGGCTTGTCAAAGAGTGCATATATATTAAAATGTCTGCTAAACCCGGATGTATTGATGCTATCGGGTACATTCAGCCATACATCTGCACCATACTGAATCATAAAATGATCGCTGGCTCTATTACTCAAGTCAATTTTACTCCAATCTTTTTTTACAATAGTCGATACTGACACTGCAGAATCCAACTGCTGTGCATGCACTTGTGCCACTGCAATAACGCCTATGAGAATACCACAAATTTTTTTCATTACGAAGAACAGTTTTTTTGAAAGTCGGCAAATTAAAGTAAATGCTACGAAAGCAGGTTAATATTAACAGATACTACTTAAAACATATTTTTGCTTAAATCTTTTAAAATGGATACGCTACTACAACAAATTGACCACAGTCGTTTACCAAGACATATTGCTATCATTATGGATGGAAATGGGAGATGGGCAAAAGAAAAGGGACAAGACAGATTGTATGGCCATTTTCATGGCGTAGAAAGTGTGCGGAATATATTAGAAGGCTGTGCCGAAATGGGTATTGAATATTTAACCTTGTATGCTTTTAGTACCGAAAATTGGGATCGACCAAAAAACGAAGTAGATGGACTAATGGAATTATTGGTAGAAACCATACGTAGAGAAGTAATCACACTCAATAAAAATAATATCAAACTACATGTTATTGGCGACATGGAAATGCTGCCAGAATTGGCACGCAAAGAGCTGGAAGAAGCTTTAGCCGAAACTGCCCACAATACAAAATTCAATCTGGTAATGGCATTGAGCTATAGCAGCAGATGGGAATTAGTGCAGGCAGTTAAAGATATTGCAAGAGATGTAAAGGCCAATATCATTGATCCTGCTGAAATATCTCAGGATACCGTTCAAGCATATTTATCCACAAGCCAGTTTCCCGATCCGGAGCTTATGATACGCACCAGTGGAGAATATAGAATTAGCAATTTTTTACTATATCAGTTGGCTTATGCAGAACTATATTTTACAAATACCCGCTGGCCCGATTTCAGAAAACAACACCTGTATGAAGCAATCATTGATTTTCAGCAAAGAGAAAGACGATATGGAAAAACAGGAGATCAGGTAAAGTCATTGACTCAGTAATACAAAATATAAGATAAGAAATATTTTCCCTTCGGGGAATGAATTAGCAGCGGTTTAAAACAATCCAAAAGCTTCATATCCATAAATTGTAAAACGAATTCTTGCATAAATAAAACATATATGTCCCTCATCATAAAATGCCCAAATTGTAGTTATGAATTTCCATTAGACGAAGCACTTAGTGCCGAGCAAAAAGAAAATTATAATAAAGAGCTCAACGAAATGAGGCAAAAGATGAAAGAGTACAAAGCAGCAAGAGATACTGAATACAAGGCAAAAGAAGCCGCTTTAGAGCAGGCATTTTTAAAACAAGAAGAAACATTGAGGCTACAAATAGAAGCTGGATATAAAAAATTGGAAAAAGAAAAAGAGGAAACTATTCGCAAGCAACTGCATGGAGATTTTGAAAATCAGATAAAGTTACTACAACAAAATGCCGCAGAAACGGAAGAAAAATTAAAAACTTCCAGACAAAAAGAATTAGAATATCTAAAAAAAGAGCAAGAGCTAAAATCAAGAGAAGCAGAGATAGAAATATTAGTTGAAAAACAATTGATAGCAGGAAGAGAAAAAATGAAAACGCAATTGCTACAAGAAGAACAGGAAAAACAGGAACTGAAAGATCAACAATATACACTGAGAAAAAAAGAATTGGAAAAACAGTTGGAAGACCAAAAAAAATTGGTAGATGAGTTAAAGCGTAGATCTGAGCAAGGTAGCATGCAACTGCAAGGGGAAGTGCAGGAATTAATATTGGAAGAAATACTACGCCACACGTTTCCATTTGATACCGTACAGGAAGTGGGCAAAGGAGTAAAAGGTGCAGACTGTATTCAAACGATACGCAACAATACAGGTCAGGATGCCGGTAGAATTATTTATGAAAGTAAGCGAACAAAAGAGTTTTCTCAGGAATGGATTGAAAAATTAAAATCTGATATGCGGAGTCAAGGTGCAGATGCCGCGGTAATCGTATCGCAGACATTGCCTAAAGATATGGATCGATTCGGAGAGAAAAATGGTGTATATATCTGTTCATTTACAGAGGTAAGAAGTGTGGCACTACTGCTTCGAAATGCAATTTTAAAATTTGCAGAGCTTAAAAAAAGCCAGGAAAATAAAGGAGATAAAATGGTCATGCTTTATGATTATCTGACTGGCGTAGAATTTAAAGAACAATGGAATGCCATTAGAGAAGGTTTTTTACAAATGAAACAAAGCATACAAAAGGAGCGGGATGCAATGGAAAGACTTTGGAAGGCCAGAGAAAAACAACTGGAGAAAGTGTTGCTAAATGCGGCACATATAAGTGGTAGTGTAGAAGGTATATCAGGTGCCGATACAGTAAATTTGAGTTTGACAGATGAGGTAGATTATAATTATCTCGAAGAATAAACCATTGGCACAAATGGATTTAATCTCACTCCTTTTCTTAGTTGTAATAATACTTTTCATTTTTGCATCTCTAAGAAGGGAATTCATTGATTCAAAAGAGCAATTGGCAGAGGAAACCGCACAGCCATTGTTAGAAAGCACTCCTGAATATTTAGTTTATCCGGGCAATACATTGCATTTGGCTGATGAAATCATCCATGATATATTAATCAAACACCATCCCTATTATACCCAGCTTGATCCAAAGTTGAAGTTGATTTTTATATTGCGGATACAATACTTTTTACAACAAAAGGTTTTCATTATACATGATACAAAAGGATATCGAGAAATGCCCATTTTAGTAAGTGCTTCTGCCGTGCAATTGACTATGGGGCTTAAACATTTCTCACTGCCTTGGTTTCAATATATACAAATACAGCCCGATGCATATTTTGCAAAGGACAGCTCCAGATTGTTAGCAGGTAATGTAGCAGGCAATAGCATAACAGTAGCATGGAAATACTTGCTGGATGGATATAAAAACAGCAACGATGGAAGCAATGTAGGATTACATGAAATGGCACATGCGTTATACTATCAGTTTATACATGCAGATGAAGTTAAAAAGAAAAGATTTGTACAATGTTTTAATGCTATAGTAGAGGACGGTATAGAAATATTTTCAGCTGGCAAAATACCGGGAGGTCTTTTTATAGATGATGCATATAAAAACCTTCATGAAATATGGGCTGTCAGTATTGAATTATTTTTTGAAAAACCAATTACACTACAGTTTCAATATCCCAACTTATTTGACACCATCAGTGATTTATTGAGACAGGATACCAGGCATCTCAGCTGGCCTGTATTGGTAGTGCAGGAATAAATTGATATAATACGTTTTGCACGATGCATCAATGTTCAAATATTTTTCATGTCGATTTTATGGATATAATTTAAATCCAATAACTATTCCATTAAACCTATTACTTTACACCCATGTTTGATGTAGGCGTTGATATGACTCCAATACAGCCTTCCAGGAAGAAACCCATATTCCCGGTTAAAGATGCACTGCGAAAATATTTGATAAAATATAGTAGAGAATTAAAATTGCCTGCATCCTATAAAGATCTTTTAAGGTTTACATATTCTGTACCACTCAAGAATAAAAAAGGGGAAGAAACAGCATGGGAAACGGTTACTTATGACATGAGGGAATGGGAGTACCTGAGGGAAAGTTTGGTAAACATATATGCCATATTAAAAACCGAGGGGGATATGCGTTTTGCCAACCATTTAGATGTGGCACGTATCGATTTTTGTGCTTTTGGCAATAGTCAACCATTTCGTATAAGAATTGTAAACCGCATCAATGACAACTATGATCATTACTATATAAAACCTGCAGATACCAACCGAGTATATGGCCTGGAATTGGAACACTTACTTTCTCCAAATCGGATGATGTATGTAACCTGGCAGGACACCTTGGTAGAGGAGCATATTCCGGGCATACCCGGGGATGATTTTATCCATCAATACTTGGATAAACCCGATACCAATATTATAAGATTAGCAAAAGAATTTGTCAAATTTAATGAGCGGTGTTTTGTAAGATTATTGGGTGATATGCGCAGCTATAATTTCGTAATAAGCATCACTCCGGATATAGAAGATTTTCAATATCGCATCCGTGCCATTGATTTTGATCAGCAGTGTTATGAAGGCAGAAAAAATTTATACCTGCCTCAGTATTTTAAAGACAACAATGCTTATGTACATACGGTGCTCAAGTATTTAGATCAGGATAGCATAGCACAATATCAGGCTGAAGAGCGTACCATGATGGCTCTTCGCTTAGCTGGTAGCAGACATCGCATAAAAGAATTGCTCGATATATTGTATATAGACGAGGTATCCATCCCAAATAAAATTGACCAACTAAAAGCTGAATTAGCAGCATATTATCAATATCCTCTTTTTTCCCGATGCACAAGCATGGGCCAAGTACTTCGTACGCAACTAAAGCAAACACTTCATCAAAGCCTTACTATGATACCAGGATTGCGAAATAAATATGATGATTAAACGAAAAATATATTTACATCCAATCATTTCACATCCGCAGGTTGATTTCTCCAATGGGTAAAAAGTAGAGCATCCACTTGTATGAATTATTAAGACCATCTACATTCAATAATCAACCTATGCGATATTTAATCCATACTTTCTATAGCCTGTTTTAAATCATTGATTATGTATTCTGAGCTCTCCAACCCCACATAAAGCCTTAGCATCCTATGTTCATCAATTGCTGCATCAAATTCAGTACGCTTTATGCTTGCACATCTTGGTATTATAAGGCTTTCATATCCTCCCCAGCTTACTGCCATAAGAATATGTTTTAAATTATTGCAGCATTTTTCTATTTGCTCCACAGTTGTAGCTTTTAAAACAAAAGTTAATAGCCCACATGCATTACTCATTTGAGTGATGGCTAATTCATGCTGTGCAAAATCTTTGTCAAAAGGATAAATTACCTTATCAATAGCAGGATGATTTTTTAAAAATTCAACCACTTGAATGGTTGTAAGAGCAATATGATTTAGCCTTACAGGCAATGTACGCAAACCACGAATTAATAGCCATGCATTGAACGGCTGTATGCCACTACCAATATTCATATATTCACTGTTGAATATTTTTTGAATCAGCTTACTGCTGCCACTCAATACTCCTGCTATCACATCACTATGTCCACTTATATATTTTGTAGCACTTTGTAGTGAAAGATCAATGCCACAAGCAATAGGTTTTTGGTATATGGGTGTGCAGTAAGAATTATCACAAATCGTAATGATGTTTTTGGATTTTGCCAAAGCAGCCACTGCCTTTAAATCTTGCAATTCATAAGTCCAACTATTAGGAGATTCTAAATAATACAATACTGTATTTGCCTTTGTAGCATTTTCAAAACTTACAATCTCAGTACCATCTATATATGTAACTGACACATTGAAGCGCGGCAGTATTTCATTAAACATACGTTGAGCCCAAGTATATACTCCCTTTACACTTACAATATGATCGCCAGATTTTACTTGGCTGAGTACTGCCGCAAATATGGCAGCAGCTCCACTGTTAAAAGCCAGCGCATCTTCTGCACCATCCAATGCAGCTAACTTTTTGCAAAGTATATCAACCGTTGGATTTCTACCCCTACTATACAACCAGGTACTGTATTCATCCTCAAAACTTTTACGCAGTGCATCTACTGATTCAAAAGCAAAATTGCTGGTTTGGCTGATGGGAGGTGATACTGCCCTAAAATACGATTCTCTTTCCTCACCCAGCTCATTTAAGATGTAAGATATATCCATTTGTCAAAGAAAAGAAATGCGAAGTAAATTTCTATGAATAAAAATTTTTATCCCTACGGGAAATATATTTCACGCATATTAAAGCTATGATTTAAACTAAGATAGATAAATATTTGACCTTCCTAAAAAACAAAATTGATTCCATGAATTAATCGTATGAATAAGCACAAATTATTACTTTCCTTCAATAACTTCCTATCTTTGGCCCGATTTTTACATATACACGAAAAAAAATTATAAAATGATGAGAAAATCTACATTATTATTTACA
>ERZ650309.49-NODE-49-length-58215-cov-9.586795_pt1 | contig 58215 bp, 60 predicted proteins | sample MGYA00376245_ERZ650309 | MGnify/ENA primary metagenome ERZ650309 (study PRJEB26733, sample SAMN07839294) | wastewater metagenome | biome: urban; feature: wastewater treatment plant; material: waste water | place: USA: North Carolina | collected 2016-04-26 ... | reverse complement strand
AAAGACGCTAATGCAAATACTGCAAAAGCACTCATAACTAAATCTTTCCAATCAGCAATCGCAGTAAAATTAGGTAAGTGCGGCATTGCCAGACTATGAGGAATACTACCAACCAATGTTATATTTTTTAACCCAACAAAGTATACAATCAGCGAAGGTATTGCAACTGCAATTAGCGGAGTTGGCGCTTTTGGGAAAAACTTAGGCAAAATTTTTAGTGTTGCTAAAGTCATTAACGCCAATCCAAAAGCAATTGGATTCATGGTTTCGATATACATACCAATATGTTGAATCACATAAAATACATGATTTTGATCTGGAGCGGGTAATTGCAATGCTTTGGGTAACTGACCAACAATAATTATAAAGCCAATCCCCGCGGTAAATGCAGCGACTACGGGCAAAGGAACTAGTTTGGCATAGCGCCCAAGTTTAAAAACTCCAAAAGCTATTTGCAGTACCCCACAAATAATCCCGATTATCAATAAGCCCGTCATACCGTATTGTTCAACATTACTAGCAATAATTACCGCCATGGCTGCAGCCGGACCAGTAACAGCCATCGAAGTACCGCCGAATATAGCAGCTAAAATCCCACCGATCACAGCAGAAATAAGACCAACCCCAGGTTCTACGCCTGAAGCCATTGCAATTGCCAAAGATAATGGAATTGCGATACACGCAACGGTTAATCCCGCAAAAATATCTTCCTGCAAATACTTTTTACGGAACATTGGTGCAAGTTCGCCCTTTAAGTAACCAAAACCAAAATATAGTTTAGGAATCATAAGCTTATTTCTCCGTAACAACTAAATTAAAAGGCTATTATACTTTACGTTCAGCAATTGAAGTCACATTATTGGCAATTGTCGTTGTTAGCGAATCTAAAGGTAAGTCATTATCATCGGTACCAAATGGATTTTCTAGTTCTTCAGATAATATTTCCAGACCAAGCAATACATAAACCATCATCAAAATCATTGGAATAATGAAATAACCAAATTTATCCACCCAGCCAAACGGAAAAATCAAAGAATAAAACAATAGCGCTTGTTTAACAAAAAAAGCAAATGCCGCTGGCACTGGAGTATTTGCAATCCTCTCACAACCACCCGTCATATCAATCAAATTGACAAGATGCACATCCATCGCCATATACTGTTCAAAACGAATTTTGTCTTGATTGCGTAATTCATTAATCACACCATACATGCGATTAGTCAGATAAATAACTGGATGCTCTACTTCATAGATTATCCCAATCGAATTAAGTTCCTGAGTTACGCTTTTGCGATCTTTACGCAAATGAAACTTTATTACTGCAGGCAAAATACGCAAACAATCAAAGAAATGGGGATAATTTTGTAAACCAGCAAAGTTATCGAATTTCATACCCAGATTACGGCAATTATTGACAATATTCCCCCACAGTACACGCCCTTCCCACCAACGGGCATAAGTAGTATTGACCCGAAAGCTAATGATAATCCCAAGAATAAAACTGAATATCAGATGAAACTGCCCGAGATTCATCATCTCAAGTTTTTCAAAGCGGTTAGAATAAGCATCAATGTAGACAATAACAATCGCATAAATCGCTAATACCGTCATAATCGGAATTAGTTTACGAAATACTTTTTCGCGATAAAAAAATACTAAGTGTAATAACCATGTTCTTAAATTATGTGTTTGCCCTAAACGCATCTTTCATTTCTCCTTCCAACTTATTTTGCTCCTTCTGCTTTAGCCAAAGCTTCTGATGGATCAATGCTTAAATCAGCCTGCAAAAACTCGGCAGACTCAGGCAATGCTATCTTAAAATCAGTTTCTTCGGCTAACATTAATTGTACATTAGCGGCAGATAGGCTAAGTACATGACCTCCAAATTTTCTATCATCACTTAATAGATGCAAATGATACCCCGGTACATTGAGCGTTTTAGCATATTCTGGCGTCCAAAACCCGACTAGTGTTCCACTACAATCATTTAAATCAAAAACAGCTTGGTTATTAGTTGCACTGACTAAATCAGTACCTTGCTCTGCTTTACACGCAACTCGATACTGAATATGTTTAAAAGTTCCTTTAATACAAATTGATGTGAAAATATTTTGGGATTTTCTTAACTCATCAAGTTGTTGACATAAATCATCCCAACCAGCAACTACATTGAGGATGCAAGAAGTTTGTGGTATAAAGTTGGTCGTTGCCCAAAATGGCGCTAACTCATCGTCAGCTGCCAAAGCTAATGCACCATTACTTTTAGCGTGCCAAACTTCTCCATCCAGCATTATTCCTTCACCATCTAGCTCATCAAAAGTACCTAAACCAAAATTACCATGTTTCTTGATCTCCGCTACAGTCATACAACCATTATAAATACCCTGCACTAAAGCTGTTGAAGTTGATACCTGAAACAAGGTATGATGGCTAATATCAAGCTCGCTAGCAAGTGCTGACTGAATAACGTGATCAGGAGTTTCACCAGTACGCTCACAACGATCGAGAATAGCCTGCCATAATGCAGATGATACCCTCGATTTTATTATGTGTCCATAATGTGAATGTTTTTTCATTGCTATCACCATTAATTCACAAAACTTTGGATTACATCTTGCATCAAACGCATATTATGCGAATAGTCAATCGGAATATGAATCAATACCGAAACTTCAGAGCCAATTGCTTCTTGGAATACTCCAGCAATCTCATCTGCTGATTTGATAGTGTAGCCCTTACAACCGAATGATTCAGCATAAGCCTTAACATCATAATATCCTAGTTCAACTCCAGCAGTATCACCTGCATAGTGTGCAGCTTCTTGAAATGAAACCATGTCATAGGAAGCACTATCCCATATCAAATGAATAAATTTCACCCCCAAGCGTTTTGCAGTTTCCAGCTCCATTGAACTAAACAAAAATCCACCATCACCAGATACCGAGATTATTCGCTTATCAGGATATAGCAAACTTGCTGCTATTGCCCACGGCAAAGCTACACCAAGAGTTTGTTGCCCATTACTAACCAATACTTGCCTTGCATATTCAGCGCCATAATAGCGATTCATCCAAATATAGTTAGAGCCAACATCTAGTGCAATATGCGTATCAGGCGTAATTATCTTTTGTAATTCATGGATAACCCGTAGTGGGTGAATTGGAGTTCCATTTAGTTGTGCTCCTTCAGCCACAGTTAACTTATTTTGAGTTAAGGCATCAGTAACAGCATTAATAAATCCAGTTTCAATTTGTGGCGCTAATTTACTGGCTAAAACATCGAGCGAACCACCAATCTCACCAACAATTTCCACATCAGGCATAAAATCATTATCCTGATCAGCGTTGATAACATCAATCGCAATTAATTTACGACGATTATTATGATTCCAAATATTAGGATCATATTCAATCGGATCGTAACCAATAGTGATAACACAATCAGATTGGTCTAATAGATGATCGGCTGGTTGATTACGAAATAAACCAATTCGCCCGACAAAAGTTTCACAATCTTTAGGTTGCGCCCACTTACCCGGACCTTGAAAAGTTGCAGTATACGGTATTTTTGTTTTAGCCAGAAAATTTTGCACTGAATTAGCAACATCTGGTTTTGAAGCCTGCATTCCAAAAATTACCATTGGACGTTTGCTGACATTAATCAACTCTGCAGCAGCATCAATTGCGGCTAGCGAACCGACGCCTTGCGGAACAATTCTACCCCACTCCCGATCCACATCGCCAATAAATGGCGCTAAACCAATATCTTTTGGCAATGAAATAAATGCGGCACCAGAGCGTCCACTTTCAGCGGCACGAATTGCATTACCCATAATTTCAGTTAGTTGATCAACCGTAACTACTTCTGCACTATATTTAGTAACAGGTTTCATTAGAGTAACTGCATCAAGAGATTGATGAGTTTTTTTAAGTCTTTCGTTGAGTGGAACCTCACCACCAATAGCTAAAACTGGATCGCCTTCACTAGTTGCGGTTGCTAATCCAGTAATTAAGTTGGTAACGCCAGGTCCTGAAGTAGCAATACACACTCCAACCCGACCTGTAATACGTCCAAATGCGGCAGCCATAAAAGCGGCATTTTGCTCATGACGAACTAAAACCAATTTAATATTTGAATGTTTTAGTGCAATAAATAAGCTATCAATCTTTGCACCAGGAACGCCAAAAACATGCGTAACGCCCAGATTTTCAAGTATTTTAACTATTGCTTGAGAGCAATTTAGCTGCTGATTAATCTCGCCCATTTTTACCACCTTGTAACAATCAACTTACATTACCAAACTCTAAATACCAGAAAATAACCTTCAACCTTAGCTATCAATATCAGCGATTTCTTTACCAGTTAATGCCTGATTAATTGCCTTATCCATTCGTTTAGCCGCAAAACTATCGGTTGCTTGATTTAGCCCCTCAACTAATTGACGAACTTTTTCCCCTGCAGAATCAAGTTCTATTGCTTTTTGCTCAATTGCAATTTTTAGTTTCATACATGCATGGTTAATTTGCGTTAGCTCAGCCTCATCAAGCAAATCTGCATCCGCAATTAAAGCCTTCTCAACTGAATCCAAAATTGCTCGTGCATCAACTACCGCCTCCTGATATTGACGCTGCTGAATATCTTCACTTGCATGGCTGATTGAAGCTTGTAACATTTCACCTATCTGTTCATCATTCAAACCATAGCTAGGCTTAACCTCAATATGAGCAGCGACACCGCTAGTCATCTCTTTAGCTTGAACAGAAAGTAAGCCATCAGCATCAATCTGATAACTAATTCGAATCCTAGCTTGTCCAGCAACCATCGGCGGAATTCCCCGCAAAGTGAATTTAGCTAGCGAACGACAATCTTTAACCAACTCACGCTCACCTTGCACCACATGCACGCTCATCGCAGTTTGCCCATCTTTGTAGGTAGTAAAGTCTTGTGCCCGTACTACGGGAATAGTTGAATTACGTGGAATAATTTTCTCTACTAGCCCCCCCATAGTTTCAACACCGAGCGATAATGGTGTTACATCCAAGAGCAACCAATCGTCTTTTTTATTACCAACTAAAATGTCAGCCTGAATTCCAGCACCGATTGCAACTACTTCATCTGGATTAATGGAAATTAACGGAGCACGCCCAAAAAACTCAGTCACAGCTTGACGAATTGCCAACATCCGGGTTGAACCACCGACCATAATTATTTCATCTATTTGCTCTTTATCAAGCTTGGCATCGCGCAATGCTTTTTTAAGTGGCATAAGTGTTTTCTGCACTAAATATTTGACTATTGTCTCATATTCAGCCCTAGTTATAGTTAAATTCACAATTCGTTTATTAGATAATACCGCGCTAAAGGCAACTTTTTCTTTATCCGCCAGCTGTTCTTTAACTAATTTGGCGCGAGTTAATAACTGAGCTGTATCTTCATCAGTCAATTGTGAAAGATTAGATTTTTCTAGGATATAGCAATACAGGCGGTGATCAAAGTCATCTCCACCCAATTGCGTATCTCCGCTAACCGACAACACTTCAAAAACACCTTGATTTAAACGTAAAATCGACACATCTAGTGTTCCGCCACCCAAATCATAAACTAAGAATGTACCGTCTTGCTTGTTATCCAAGCCATAAGCAATCGCAGCTGCGGTCGGTTCATTAAGCAAGCGTAAAACATTTAGACCAGCAATTTCACCTGCATACTTGGTTGCCTGTCGCTGTGCATCATCAAAATAAGCTGGAACTGTAATAACCACTCCGGCAGGCTCTTCACCAAGTGACTCAACCGCTAAATTACGTAAGTAGGTTAAAATATCTGCGGATACCGCAACTGGATTTTTTATACCTTGACGAGTGTTAATTTGAATATTGGCATCAGATTTTGCCGCAAATTTATACGGATAAACTACATCAGGATCTAAATCCGCAAACCCGCGCCCCATAAAGCGTTTAATTGAAACTAGTGTATTTGCGGGATCATTAACTCTTAATTTTAAGGCTTCATGCCCAACACTTAGCTTATCACTACCATAATTGACAATTGAAGGAATTAATTTAGCACCGCTACTATCACAAAGAACCGTTGCTTCACCACTTTTTACCGTTGCAACCAGTGAATTAGTTGTCCCCAGATCAATCCCAATTGCCACATTATGTTGATGTGGCGCACCGGACATATCCGGTTCTGCAATTTGTAATAATGCCATTTACATATTCCTATTTTGAATAATACACGTCTTTTATATAGGGTTAAACTCGAATTTTGCAACTTTTGATACTTAGATAAACTGAAATCTTCACAGAAATGTTTATTTCGTTATTTGCCAAAACCAAGAAGAATACAAATCAGTACCGTTTTATGATAATTAATTCACTATACTCAAACTAATTCGAAATCCTAGTAGGCGATTTATGACGAAGCCTACACGTAGTAAGTGAGGAATAAATCAACGACCTAGGATGATGAATCAGATTAAGTATACATTGAGCTAAGAATATTAGCAACCAACTGCTCCAGCTTATTATAAAAAGCCAATTGTTTTATCAGTTCAGTGATTTGTTGGTATTGCCCAATGGTAAATGACTCACCAATTTTAACTGCTAACGAATTAGATTCTTTTGCCAAATTTTTCTCAATTTCCTCCAACGCATCAAAATCTCCACTATCTTCTGCCTCTGAAATCTGTTCACGTAATTCGATTTGTGCCATCAGAAATTCATTGCTAAATTTAGTATCATGCACTAAATCAACAGTAATACCGTGCAGTTGCAATAGGTAAATCGCACGAGATAATGGTTCGGACAGAGTTGTATAAGCTTGATTAATCTGGCTAGAAAGCACCAATGCTTGATTAGTAATCTCAGCACTTTCGGCTGCAAAATTATCCGGATGATACTGTTTTTGTAGAGTTCGCAAATTATCTTGCAACTCACGCAAGTCCACTCTATAGTCCTGCTGCAAACCAAAAAGTTCAAAGTAATTTTGTTTTAACAATTCGTTATTCATTTATTAAGTTTCTTTATATCAGTAAAAAGCCCCGGCACAAACGGCAAGGGCTTATTTTATATTATCTACTGTAGCTTTGTTCAAGTTCAAAATTTAAACAGTAAAGCTTTCACCACAACCACACTCATCCTTAACATTGGGATTCGTAAATTTAAATCCTTCCTGTAAGCCTTCCTTGGTGTAGTCAAGTACCGTCCCATCAAGAAACTGCAAACTCTTAGCATCGACAAAGATACTAATTCCATTAGACTCAAATTTATGATCATCGCTTGCCGGAGTATCAACAAACTCAATCTTATAGGCTAATCCAGAACACCCGGTGGTCTTCACACCCAAGCGTAAACCAACACCTTTGCCTCGTTTAGCTAAAAACGCCTGAACGCGAGCAGCTGCAGCTTCAGTTGCACTTATTCCCATTTGAAACTACCCTCTTTATTTTGAATTTTTAGATCGATAGTCAGCAACAGCGGCTTTAATTGCATCCTCAGCTAAAACGGAACAGTGTATTTTCACCGGAGGTAATTCAAGTTCTTCCGCAATATCACTGTTTTTGATTGCTTGCGCCTGATCCAAATTTTTACCCTTAAGCCACTCTGTCACCAATGATGATGAAGCAATTGCTGAGCCGCAGCCATAAGTTTTAAATTTTGCATCTTGAATGATACCATCTGCGCCAACTTTAATCTGGAGCTTCATAACATCACCACATGCCGGAGCACCAACCATGCCGGTACCAACTTGGGCATCATTCTTATCTAATGCACCAACATTACGTGGATTTTCATAGTGATCCACAACTTTATTTGAATAAGCCATGATAATTTCTCCTTAATGTAAGATTACGTCACGTTGGGTATCATGCGAACTCCATTCGAAGTTTGCTACATCAATCCCATCTTTGTACATTTCCCATAGTGGGGAAAGCTCACGTAATTTAGTAACTTTTTCCTGTAATAATTTAATAGTATAGTCAACTTCTTCTTCAGTATTAAAGCGGCTAATGCTGAAACGAATTGAGCTGTGCGCTAATTCATCATTACGTCCTAATGCACGTAAAACATACGATGGCTCTAATGAAGCAGATGTACAAGCAGATCCACTCGAAACCGCAATATCTTTTACCGCCATCATTAATGACTCACCCTCAACATAATTAAAACTTACGTTTAAATTATGTGCAACCCGATGCTCCAGATCACCATTAAGATAAACTTCTTCCAGTTGTTGCAAACCAGTTAGCAATTTATCACGCAAATACTTTATGCGTGGCAATTCGCTATCCATCTCCTGAGCAGCTAATTCAAAAGCTGCACCCATACCTACAATTTGATGAGTTGGTAAGGTACCCGAACGGAAGCCACGTTCATGACCTCCACCGTGAATCAATGGCTGCAATCTTACTCTTGGTTTACGACGTACATAAAGTGCGCCAATTCCCTTAGGTCCATAAACTTTATGCGCTGAAAAACTCATCAAGTCAACATTTAGATCAGCCAAACTAAATTTAACCTTACCCACCGCTTGAGCTGCATCAACATGAAAGATAATTCCTTTTTCACGGCACAGATTACCTATCGCCGCTACATCCTGAACCACTCCGATTTCATTATTAACATACATCACTGAGATTAATATTGTATCAGGGCGAATTGCCGCAGCCAACTTAGTTAAATCCAGAAGACCATTTGTTTCAGGAGTTAAATAAGTTACTTCAAAACCAATTCTTTCTAATTCACGCATCGTATCCAACGTTGCTTTATGTTCAGTTTTTACTGTAATTAAATGTTTGCCTTTATCTTGATAAAATAAAGCCGCACCTTTCACTGCCAAATTGATTGACTCAGTAGCACCCGAAGTCCAGATAATTTCTTTACTATCACAGCCAACCGTACTAGCCACTTGCTCACGTGCATGCTCAACTGCAGCTTCAGCAGTCCAGCCAAAACCATGCGAACGCGATGCCGGATTACCAAAATCATTAGTTAAAAACGGCATCATTTTTTCTAATACTCGCGGATCCAATTTAGTAGTTGCAGCGCTATCTAAGTAAATTGGTAATTGTAATGTCATTTTATATGTATTCCTTTAACTACGGCAGAACATAATTTTACTAGGTTCTTTGGTTTCTGCCTTGCTCAATAAATCTTTGAGCGTAATTTTATCCAGATAACCATACATCTCATTGGTTAAACCTGCCCACAGATCATGGGTTAAACATTTGGTATTGTCTTTACAGTTACCTTTACCGCGACAAGTTCTGGCATCCATATCTTCATCAACTGCTTTAATGATTTCTGAAATAGGAATCTGATCCAGATCACGCATTAAAACATAGCCACCACCTGGCCCCTTATAACTTTTTACCACCTGATTTTTACGCAACCTAACAAACAATTGCTCCAAGTACGACAAAGAAATATTTTGCCGCTCACTAATGTTATACAGCGTGATTGGCTTTTTATTATCTTCGCTGTAAATAGCGATATCTAGCAGCGCAGTAACCGCAAATTTTCCCTTAGTTGTCAATTTCATATCTGATATATCCACAAAATAATTAATGAAGATATTGTACATTAACCCACTAAAAGTGTCAAGTAAATAACACTATTTTTACTAGACTTATTTAACCCACCCTCCATTATATAATATCCGAGTATTTTAGTCAACTATAACCATCGTCGAAACCCTCCTGATTTACTCTGGTTTTTAACCCAACGCCCCAACTTTGAGGGGTGCAGTGCAGCATCAGAAGCACAGTGTAGCATAAATGCGAATCATACAAGAACTGAAGGGAGAAAAGCCTATTAGAATTTTCGCAACAATACAACAACTTACCCCATTTTTATCTTGACAACAGAGGTATATTAAGCTTAAAATACTTGCCTTATTTGCTATTAGCCATCAAAGCTAAGTGTTCAAAAAGCGGATTTTATACCCGACTCAAATTAATACAATTTTTAAATTTGGAATATTCAATTATGGCAAACTACATCTGGCAAAACGGTAAACTAGTTCCGTTCGAACAAGCAACTACTCACGTAATGTCTCACGCGCTACACTATGGCACTGGTGTATTCGAAGGAATACGCGCCTATGAATTAGCTAGCGGCGAAACAGCGGTCTTAGCGTTATCTGAGCACATCGACAGAATGTTTGTTTCTTCTGACCCAATTGCGATGAAAATACCTTACACTAAAGAAGAGGTATGTCAGGCAGTTGTAGAAACCGTAAAAGCGAATGGATTGAAGTCATGTTATATTCGTCCTTTGGCTTACTATGGCTTACCGCCAACCAAAGTACGTGTTCGCCCAGACCCAAAAACACCAGTAGAAGTGATTGTTTACTCTTATGACATGGGTGACTACTTGCCTGACGTGGCACTTGATGTAAAAATCAGCGACTTTATCCGCTTGCATCCTAAATCAACTGCAGTTGGAGCTAAAATTTGCGGACACTATGTAAATAGCTTGCAAGCTTTATTACAAATTAGTGGGACTAAATACAATGAGTTAATTATGCTTGATTATGAAGGTTATGTGTCTGAAGGAAGTTCTGACAATGTATTCATGGTTAAAGATGGCGTAATTTATACACCTGAGCTAGGAACAATTTTAACTGGAATCACTCGCAAAATCGTAATTGGTTTAGCGCAGGATCTAGGCTACAAAGTAGTTGAAACTAAAATTAAGCCTGAAGAATTATATGCTGCTGATGAAGTATTCTTTACAGGTACAGCAGTAGAAGTTCGTGCAGCTGGCACTATCAATGACCAGCCAATTGGTGATGGCAAAGAAGGTAAAATTACGCAACACCTAAAAACTGAATATCTGAAAATTTGCCGTGGTGAAAACCCTAAATACAATCATTATTTGACAGTGGTAAAATAATATGGCACAAAATATAATCAATAAAATCTGGCATAGCCACGTAGTACAAAGCAAGCCTGATTTTCCAGATACTTTGTATATTGACAGGATCTTGCTGCATGAAGTAACTTCGGCACAAGCATTTGCTGAATTGAAACAACGCGGAATACAAATCCGCAACAAACAAAATTTGTTAGCAACGGTTGATCACTCAATTCCTACCGATAAAAATCGGGCTGTGATTGCTGATGAGATTGCCCGTACTCAAGTTGATACGTTACGTGCCAACTGTAAAGAAACTGGCGTAACGATCTACGACATTGAGAGTTCGCATCAAGGAATTGTTCACGTGGTAGGTCCTGAGCTAGGTTTTACCCTACCAGGCACAACTATCATTTGTGGTGATTCACATACATCAACTCATGGCGCATTTGGTGCTTTGGCTTTTGGCGTTGGAACATCAGAAATCACTCATGCGATGGCAAGTAGTTGTATTTTGCAAGATAAGCCTAAAACTTTTAAAGTTGAATTTAAGGGCATGCCCAATCAATACTTCACAGCTAAAGATGCAATTCTCAAGCTTATCTCCGTAATCGGAATTGGTGGCGGTAAAGGCTGTGTAATTGAATACGTTGGCGAATATATCCGCTCACTAAGCATGGAAGGTCGCATGACTATTTGTAATATGTCAATTGAATGTGGAGCACGTGCTGGTCTAGTTGCACCTGACGCAACCACCTTTACATATTTGCAAGGTCGCCAATATGCACCACAAGGTGCTGCATGGGAACAAGCCAAAGCTGGGTGGAATGCATTAGTAAGTGATGCAGGTGCAAGCTATGATCATGAAATCGTAATTGATATTGAAGGTGCAGGTCCAATGCTTACTTGGGGAATCAACCCTGAACATGCAATTGCCCTTAGCGGACAAACTCCGGCATTAGATGCTGGAGGTGATCGTGCTACTTTAGAAAAAGCGTATGCTTACACTGGTTTAACTCCAGGACAATCACTTAAAGGTACGCCGATTGATTTTGCTTTCGTTGGTAGTTGTACCAATGGGCGAATTGAAGATTTACGCGCAGTAGCTAAAATTTTGGATGGACGCAAGGTTTCTTCACGGGTAACCATGTATATCGTACCTGGCTCAGAGCAAGTTATGGCTCAAGCCCAAGCTGAAGGCTTAGACAAGATATTTATCGCAGCTGGCGCTGATTTCAGAATGCCAGGTTGTTCAATGTGCCTGGCAATGAACCCAGATAAAGTGCCTGAAGGCAAACGTTGCGTGAGCACTTCAAACCGTAATTTCATCGGACGGCAAGGTCCAAATAGTATTACGCATCTAGCATCACCACAAACTACGGCTGCAAGTGCGGTACTTGGCTTTATTGCTTCAGAGGAGAGTCTATAATGCAAAAATTCACTACTCTAACTAGCCCGGTAATTCCACTTAATCTGGATAATGTTGATACCGATATGATTATTCCAGCACAACATTTAAAAAGTGTGAGTAAATTAGGTTTTGGTGAGCATGTTTTCTCAGCATTGCGCAAAATGTATCCAGATTTCATTCTTAATCAACCAGCATACAATACTGGCAAAATCTTGCTTTCAAAAGCTAATTTTGGTTGTGGTTCATCACGTGAACACGCCGTTTGGGCGATTCAACAATATGGAATCCAAGCCGTAGTGTGCAGTTCATTTTCAGACATTTTCTTCAATAATGCCGCTAAAAACTGTTTATTGTTAATTAGCTTACCAGAAGAAACTATCACTAAATGGATCGATGCATCGCTAGCTGACAGTACTTTAGCGATGACAATTGATCTAGAAGCACAGAAAATCAGCTTTATGGGCGAAACCCACAGCTTTAAATACGACACCTTCCGCAAACACTGTTTAATCAACGGATTGGATGATTTAGATTACCTACTTTCTCAAGAAAAAGATATTACAGCTTATGAACAAAAACATTGCAATATTAGCCGGTGATGGCATCGGTCCTGAGGTAATGGCTCAGGCACAACGTGTTTTAGATGCAGTCGCAACAAAATTTGGTCACACATTTAACTACACAGAAGCTTTGGTTGGTGGTGCTGCTTATGACGTTTACCAAGATCATTTACCACAAGCAACTATCGATATTTGTAACCAATCAGATGCAGTATTATTTGGCTCAGTCGGTGGTCCAGTACATTTACAAGCTGAAACCAAATGGGCAAATTGCGAAGCTAAATCAATTTTAGCACTACGTAAAGCGTTTAATTTTAATATTAATCTACGCAAAATGGCTATCTATCCTGAAATCGCAGCTTTATCGCCGCTTAAATCAGAGCTATTGAAAGATGGCTTGGATGTAGTAATTTTTCGTGAATTAATTGGTGATATTTACTTTGGTGAACATACACTAGGTGAAAAAAATGGTCAGCGCTATGCTTTTGACAGTGCCGAATACACAGAAGAACAAATTCGTTCTATCGCTGAATACGCATTCAATGTTGCGCGCACACGGAATAAAAACTTAGTTTCAGTAGATAAAGCTAATGTTTTGGCAACCTCGAAGCTATGGCGACAAGTGGTTAGCGAAGTAGCTAAAAATCATCCTGATATCGTTTATAGCGATATGTTAGTGGATAACTGCGCGATGCAGATTGTCAAAAATCCTGCGCAATTTGATGTGATTCTTACCGCCAATTTATTTGGTGACATTTTATCTGATGAATTATCAGTTTTATCTGGTTCAGTTGGTATGATGCCATCGGCAAGTTTTAGTTCAACTGGTTTGGCACTTTATGAGCCAGCTGGTGGTTCAGCGCCAGATATTGCAAATAAAAATATTGCCAATCCAATTGCGCAGATTTTATCTGCTGCGATGATGTTGGGTTATTCATTCGGCATGCATGCTGAAGCACAAGCAGTGAATGATGCAGTTAAAGCTGCAATTGTTGCGGGATATCGTACTGGTGATATCGCAATCAAAGGTAGTGCCGATAAAATAGTAGGAACTAAAGAGTTTACCGATCAAGTAATCGCTGCTCTTTAAATATAAAGGATAATAAGATGTCAAGTCAACAAGTATATATGCTGGATATTACACTCCGCGATGGACAACAGTCCCCTGGCGCAGGTATGTCATTTGAAGATAATTTGAATTATGCACAAATTGCCCATAATTTACGTGTTGACGTCTTAGAGGCTGGATTTCCTTCTGCTAGTAATACTGATTTTGCGATTGTCAATCAAATTTCTAAAAACATGGCAGCAATCAATTCAACAATGATAATTTCATCACTTTGTCAATTACGTGAAGATCAGGTTTATCGGACGATGGAAGCATTAGCCCCATCATTAGCAATCAATCGCGCGCGGATTCATATTTACGTTCCGGTTGATCCTGAATTGATGAGTGCTTCGCTAGGTAAATTAGCTGAAGATAAACCCGCGATTATTGCAACTACTCATCGCTTAATTAAAATTATGGCTGATGCAGGCTTTGAAGTTGAATTTAGCCCTGAAGGTTATTCACGCCAACGCGAAAATTTTGACTTTGTAACAGATTTAATTCGTCATGCTATTGATGCTGGTGCAACGGTAATTAATTGCCCTGACACAATTGGTGGTGCATCTCAATACCAAGGTGAAGATTATTTTGTTAACAAGATGGCAAAGCATAAAGCAATTATGCAGCAAGAGTTTCCAAATAAAGAAATCATTTGGTCAATGCACTGTCATAATGACTTTGGAACGGCATTAGATAATAGTTTGAATGGAGTCTTTAGCGGCGTGGCACGACAAATTGAAGGTTGTATCAATGGTGTTGGTGAACGTGCAGGTAATGTTGCCCTTGAGCAATGCATCATGACTATTCGTCAATTTGGGCAAGGCGAGCATTTGAAGCAAAAATATCACACCAACATTGACATCAGCTATCTCAAAGAAGCTTCTGATTTCATTGCTGAACGAATGTTACCCCGTCAACCACACTCACCGATTGTTGGTAAGAATTCGGCGTCGCATACGTCAGGGGGACATATTAATGCGATTTTGAAAAATCCTTTAGCTTACCAACCATTCGACCCTAAAGATATTGGCAGTGAAATTAGCTTTGTTTTTGGACCGCTTAGTGGCAGTAATCATGCACAACAAGTAATTACTAAATTGGGGTATTCTTGTCAAGATGATGAAAAGGTTGCAATTACGCAATCAATCAAAGATTTCTATGCAGATCGCCGCAAAGGTGTAACCGATGAAGAGTTATTGATTGCTTATAAGCAATATCGTGCACCGATAAAACTAGAACATTTAAGCTATGCTAAAGATGATAGCGGTAAAACAGTGGTTACATTCCATGGATTATTTTTTACCAACCATGATTTTAGCATTGAATACCAAGGGCGTGGTTCTGCACTTAGTGCATTGAATAAAGCCGTAAATAATTATTTGGCAACCACAACCGTTGTCGATTATAATTCACACTCAGCTGGTCATACTGTAGATGCATTATGTATATCAAAAATCATTATTGATTTAAATGGCAAGCGCTATAATGGTCAAGCAGAAGACGATGACATTGAAATCTCTGCACTAAAAGCGTTTATTGATGCAGTAAATAATGCATACATTGAAGAACACTATAAATTAACTAAAGGGGACTAAGCAATGAAAATGACTGGAGCGCAAGCCATTATTGAATCATTGATTCAAGAGGGTATTGAGATAGTATTTGGCTATCCTGGTGGTACAATTTTGCCGACTTATGATGCTTTATTTGAAAAAAAAGATAAAATTCACCACGTCCTGGTGCGCCATGAACAAGGTGGCGTGATTGCCGCTGAGGGCTACGCTAAATCTAGTGGTAAAGTCGGAGTCTGTTTTGCAACTTCAGGTCCTGGTGCAACCAATCTGGTAACTGGAATTGCAGATGCAATGCTTGATTCGATTCCTCTAGTATGTATTACAGGTCAGGTAGCAAGTAGCTTGATTGGTACTGACGCATTTCAGGAAGCAGACATTGTTGGAATAACAATTCCGGTTACTAAATGGAATTATCAAGTAACTCGTGCTGAAGATATTCCATCCGTAATTTCTAAAGCATTTCACTATGCAACTGAGGGACGTCCAGGACCAGTTCTAGTAGATATCACCAAAGATGCACAAATGGGTATGCTTGATTACCATTATAAAAAGCATAAACCCCGAATCAATCATAGTTATGATTGCCCTGATATTCAGTTTATTCAAATTGCAGATATAGTTAATGAAGCTAAACGCCCTCTGATATTTGCGGGTAATGGAATTGGCATGTCAAATGCAGAAGATGAACTTCTAAAATTAGCTGAAAAAGCAACGATTCCAGTAGCCTGTACATTGCATGGTTTACATAATTTCCCAAGTGATCATGAGCTATTCGTAGGACTTTTAGGAATGCATGGCAATTATGCACCTAATATTATGACTAATCAGGCCGATGTAATTATTGCAATTGGTATGCGTTTTGATGATCGTGTTACAGGTAATCTAGCAAAATATGCGAAGCAAGCTAAGATTATTCACATCGATATTGATCATGCTGAAATTAATAAAAATGTCAAGTCATACATACCGCTACATACTGATGCTAAGTATGCCTTGACTCAATTACTACGTTATATACAGCCAAATCGTCATGAACAATGGCGTGAAAAATTTAAAGCATTGCATAACGAAGAATACCAAAAAGTAATTCTACCTGAACTTACCATGCAAAAAGATATAATACGCATGTCACAAGTTATTAACATGGTATCAGAAAAAACTGAAGGTAAAGCAATTGTAGTACCAGATGTTGGTCAAAATCAAATGGCGGTAATGCGTTATTATAAATTTAAACAATCTAAATCTCATATCTCGTCTGGCGGATTGGGCACAATGGGATTTGCGCTACCCGCTGCAATTGGTGCTAAGATGGCAAACCCAGATCGTGAAGTAATTTGCGTATCAGGAGATGGTGGTATTCAAATGAATATTCAGGAATTAGCAGTAATTAAACAGGAAAAACTACCAGTTAAAATTTTGTTATTAAATAATAACTATCTGGGAATGGTGCGTCAATGGCAGGAAATGTTCTATGAAGAGCGCTATTCATTCGTTGATCTGGTTAACCCTGATTTTGTAGCTTTGGCTGCTGCATACGGAATCAAATCACGCAAAGTGAGTAATCCTGAAGAATTGGAAAGTGCTGTCAATGAAATGTTGGCTTCAAAAGAGGCATATTTCCTTGAAGTCGTAGTTGAAAAACGCGAAAAAGTATTCCCAATGATGCCGGTAGGTGCTGCCGTTGATGAAATCAGATTATCTTAGGAAAGAAGAAGTAACAATGGATAAGAAACATGCCCATGATATGCATATTATATCAATTGTAACCCGTAATTCTTTGCGTGTATTACAAAGAATCTCTGGATTATTTTCTCGCTATAGCGTTAACATTGATCAAATGAGCATCTTTAGCGGTCAGGATGAGTTATCTCATTTTTCAATAATTGTGTACAGTGATGATCACTCAATCCAAAAATTGACAAATCAACTGCATAAAATTATCGAAGTATGTGATGTTCGTGTTTTAAACAATCAAAAATTTTAATCTTTTAAGGAAGTAGTTATGGCTCTTATGAATTTTGGTGGCGTACAAGAAAACGTGGTAACACGTGAAGAATTTCCTCTAGCTAAAGCGCGTGAGGTTTTAGCTAAAGAAACTATTGCAGTTATCGGTTATGGTGTACAAGGTCCTGGTCAAGCATTAAATCTAAAAGATAATGGCTTCAATGTAATCGTTGGTCAACGTTCTCCTTCTAAATCATATGATAAAGCAGTAGCTGATGGTTTCGTACCTGGTGTTAGTTTATTCTCACCTGAAGACGCTATGCAAAAAGCTACGATTATTATGTATCTACTAAGCGATGCAGCACAAATCGCGATGTGGCCAACAGTACAAAAACATTTAACTGCGGGTAAAGCATTATATTTTTCTCATGGTTTTGGTATTACTTACAAAGATCGTACTGGTATTGTTCCGCCAAAAGATGTTGATGTATTCTTAGCAGCACCTAAAGGTTCAGGAACTTCATTACGTCGTTTATTCCTTGAAGGTAAAGGTTTGAACTCATCATTTGCTGTATTCCAAGATGCAACTGGTCATGCAACTGAGCGTTGCCTAGCTCTTGGTATTGGTATTGGTTCTGGTTATTTATTTGAAACTACTTTCCAAAAAGAAGTTTACTCAGATTTAACTGGTGAACGTGGTATTTTGATGGGTGCTTTGGCTGGTGTGATGGAAGCTCAATACAATGTATTGCGTAAAAATGGTCATACTCCTTCAGAAGCCTTTAATGAGACAGTTGAAGAATTAACTGAATCATTGATTAAACTAGTTGGTGAAAATGGTATGGATTGGATGTATGCAAATACTTCGACTACTGCTCAGCGTGGTGCTTTGGATTGGAGAAAACCTTTCCGTGATGCAACGGCCCCAGTATTTGAACAATTATATGCTAAAGTAGCTGCTGGCGAAGAAGCTCAACGCTCAATCGACACTAACTCTCAAGCTGATTACCGTGTAAAACTAGAAGCTGAATTAGCTGAAATTCGCGACAGCGAAATGTGGCAAGCTGGTAAAGCAGTACGTAGCTTACGCCCAGGCAAATAAATTTCGGTAGCAATACTGAAAACATTTAGAAACCACCAAAATTTATTTTTGGTGGTTTTTTTTATTGTATGGGAATTAATAACTTACTTGTAAAAAAACCCCTTAAAAGGGGCTTTTTTTTTATGCATCTATTACTGCGCTGTACTAGCAGGATTTCTTGAAGCAACTTCATATGCACGAGCTTCATATTCTCCAGCTTTAGCCATTGTTTTTACAATAAGAACAAATGTATCTGCAATTTTTTTTAACATTTTAATTTTCCTTAAAACACTATATTAACTGCTGATTAGCTAAACCGCCTGCAATCACCTAAGATTTTTTTAACAAACAAGCTATTTTGCTCAGATAATCAACCTAACTCCGTTATTATATCATATTTGGCAAAATAAAACAAAATAAAATTTAATCAGACATATAGCCCACCATTTACATGGATTGTGCTGCCTGTTACATAATTCGCATCATCACTGGCAAGGTATTTTACGGCATTAGCAATGTCCTCAACCTGACCAAATCTACCTAATGGAATATTTTGAATATAAGAAGCACGGGTTTCTTCTGGCAATTTGTCTGTCATATCAGTTTGGATAAATCCTGGTGCTACACAGTTAGCCGTAATATTACGACTACCAAACTCTTTCGCCAATGATTTAGTTAAAGCAATCATACCACCTTTGGCTGCAGAATAATTAACCTGTCCTGGATTACCCATAAAACCAACCACTGAAGCAACATTAATAATTCTACCAAATTTTGCTTTAGTCATACCACGAATCGCAGCTTTAACTAATAAGAAAACTGACTTTAGATTGGTATCTAATACATCATCCCAATCGTCTTCTTTCATGCGCATCAATAAACCATCTTTGGTAATACCAGCATTATTCACTAAAATCGTTACGTCACCTTCAGTCGCAGCAATATCTTTAATCACGGCCTCAATATTATCTTTATCTTTTACATTTAGGGCTATTCCACGCCCACCAAACTCTTTTAGATAGTCAGTAATTGCAAGAGCACCGCTCTCGCTAGTTGCCGTACCAATTACAGCTATACCATTTTTGGCTAATGTGGTCGCAATAGCGCGCCCAATTCCACGACTAGCACCAGTTACCAGAGCTACTTTTTTTACATCAGTCATAATAATACCCCTTTATAATTCTATCAAAAAATAAAAGCTTTTAAATAACACTTTTAATTAGTAATACCAAACCAATTACAAGACCAACTACGCTAGAATAAAATGTAAGCGCAAACCCTAAACTACGCGCACCTGCACCATGGCTATAGCCATTTGCAAAAAGCAGACGTCCAACTATAAAGCATATGCTAAATAACAATACTAGATAGATGTGCTCAAGTGGTAAACCCCATGAGAGCAAAGCATAAACTATTACAGCAAAGAAGAGTTGCTCATGAGTATTATTTAGATATTGTTTCATGATACTCAAGCGCAAATTTTCTGCTGCTATTAGTGGATTGCTCACTGATTCATCAAAAAAACGCAAACTGGCAATTCTAGCAATACCAATCACGTAGCTGCAGGTTGGTAAAATAAGCGCCAAAAAATAATACTGTATTCTACTTAAGCGCCAACCAACCGGATACATTGCAGATATTGCAACTAATATCAACGCTATCAGCATTGCTAATAACATATTTCGCAATATTTTGCGTTGCTCTCTGCTTAACATAACGAACTACTTCAGTTGCTCTTGTAATGCTGCAAGTGTTTCTTGTGAATTAAGATTAAAAATTAGAGCCGCTTCATGAATCCGCTTATTTAAACCCGAAAGAACTTTACCTGGACCACATTCAACAATAACACTTACATCTTGCGCTGCAAGCGTTTTGATACTATCTGTCCACAATACAGGTGAATATAACTGTTTAACCAAACCATCTTTAATTGAAGCAATATCATTGGCAATTGCTGCATTTACATTTTGTACCACGGAAATCTTTGGCTGATTAAATTTAACGTTATTTAATTCTAATGCTAATTTTTCCGCCGCTGGCTTCATCAAATCACAATGTGATGGTACAGACACAGGGAGTGGCATAACCTTACGTGCACCTTTAGCTTTTAATACCTCCGCAGCTTGATCAACTGCAGCTTTGCTTCCAGCAATAACTACTTGCCCAGGAGAGTTAAAATTAACACCTTGGACAACACCAACACCGCTACTCATTACTTCAGCACAGCCTTCAACAACCAATTCATCAGCCAAGCCTAATACCGCAGCCATGCCACCATCACCAGGCTTAACTGCTTCTTGCATATATTCGGCACGTTTACGAACTAATTTAACCGCATCAACAAAATCTAGCACTCCAGCAGCAACTAAGGCACTATATTCACCAAGGCTGTGACCAGCAACAAAATCAGGTAAGCGATTTGCTGATTTCTCCAACCATGCTAAATAGGTGGCATAGCTGGCAGTTAACAATAAAGGTTGAGTATTAATAGTTTGATTAATGTTTTCAGTATTCTCTTCTTGAAGCATTGCCCAAAAATCTGTACCAAGAGCGTCCGAAGCCTGATTAAATGTATCTCGAACTACATTTATCTCAGCTAAAGCATCCATCATTTTTAAAGCCTGAGAGCCCTGCCCAGGAAAAACAAAAGCAAATTTAGTCATACTAACTCCTTGTTAAAATCTAATCAGCGAAGCGCCCCACGAAAACCCAGCACCAACCCCTTGAAGTAATACAATATCTCCAGCTTTAATCCGCCCGTCACGAACAGCAGTATCTAATGCAAGTGGAACTGAAGCAGCAGATGTATTACCATGTTTATCTACTGTGGTAATAACTTTATCCATACTGCAACCCAACATTTTTGCAGTTGACTCCAAAATTCGGATATTTGCTTGGTGTGGAACAATCCAGTCAATTTGTGATAAATTAATCCCGACTTTATCAGCCAAATTTTTACTAACCGCTGTTAAAGAACGAACAGCAAGTTTAAACACAGCTTGTCCGTCCATGTAAACATAAGGATTACCCTTAATTGCACCATTATACAAATGACCGTCACAAGTTAGAATTGAATTATAGCTACCATCAGCATGAATTTCATTTCCTAAAATTCCTGATTCATCACTTGCTTGAAGAATTACGGCACCAGCACCATCGCCAAATAAAATACAGGTTCCACGATCAGTATAATCAACAATTCGTGACATACTATCGCTGCCTACGACCAAAATATTCTTTGCCATACCTGATTTAATAAAGCAATCTGCAGTAGTCAGTGCATAAATAAATCCAGTGCATGCAGCTTGCAAATCAATGCTGCCATTTGTTTTAATACCCAACTTATTTTGCAATATGCACGCGGTAGAAGGAAATACTGAATCTGGAGTGCTGGTTGCAACGATGATCAAATCAATTTCGTCAGGTCGCATATTGGCTTGACTCAAAGCTGATAATGCTGCACGATATGCCATATCACTAGTGGTCTCACCTTCAGCAACGATATGCCGCTCTCTTATTCCAGTACGATCAATAATCCATTCATCTGAAGTATCAACCATATTTTCTAAATCTTTGTTAGTCAAAGTCTTGGTTGGTAAATAACTTCCTGTAGCCACAATCTTAGCGTATTTCATAATACTATGCTACCTTTAAAAAGCCAAAAGGCTGGGGAAAACCCAGCCTAGATTATACCTTATTCTGAGTAACCACCAAACATGGTTCGCCAGCGTATAAGTTTAGGAGTCATTATCTAAAATAACTCACAACTCTAAAGTGATTTTAAATCTGTAAACTCAAGCAACTCATCACCATCAGTTAACACTTGTTTATTTTGTTGTAAATATTCATGCAATAAGCCAATTACTCCAGCGCCAACTTCGTGGTGAGCCTGGACTAATGCGTAGTAGAACCCATTAATATCAGCACCACCATGGCTTTTGATTACCAGACCATTTAACCCCAACAATACGGCACCATTGTATTTACTAGGGTCAACACGCTGCTTCAAACGTTTTAATACTGGATAAGACATTAACGCAATTAGTTTAGTAAACCACGTTCGAGTAAATTCTTCTTTAAGGAAGAAAGCAATCATTTTGGCAACGCCTTCGGTTGTTTTAAGTGAAACATTTCCAGTAAAGCCGTCAGTTACAACAACATCAACTACACCTTTGAAAATATCATCACCTTCAACATTACCATAGAAATTTAAGTTGGAAGTTTTGAGTAACTCAGCAGCTTTTTTAACTGTTTCATTACCTTTAATATCTTCACTACCAATATTTAAAATTCCCACACTTGGAGTTGTCTTACCAGTAACACCGCGCATTAGCTGTGCACCCATCACTCCAAATTGCTGTAGATGCTCAGGAGAGCAGTCGATATTCGCGCCCAAATCAAGAACACAAACCTCACCCTTAACGGTTGGCATTAGTTTAGCGATAGCAGGACGATCAATCCCATCCATTGTCCGCAAAACATAACGCGCAATCGCCATCAGAGCACCGGTATTACCCGCTGAAACAATAGCGTTGGCTTTGCCTTCTTTTACTAGGTTAATAGCAATACGCATAGAGGAGTCACGCTTAGTACGCATAGCACTTTGCGGAGCTTCATCCATACCAACAACCTGAGTAGCGTGAATAACCTCAATTCGGTCACTGAACCGCGATAATTCTCCAGCTATTTGCTTATAGATACTATCACGATCACCAACTAAAATTAAGTTAACATCGACCACTTCACTCAAAAAGCGCAAACAAGCAGGTACAGTGATATTAACACCGTGATCCCCACCCATTGCATCAACTGCAAGTACTATCGCCATGCTTAAAATACTTTACAAAAAATTACTCACCTTTAGTTTTAAGTATTTTTTTACCACGATAAACGCCATTTGGGCTGATATGGTGACGTAAATGAACTTCACCCGTCGTAGCTTCTACTGCAGTAGCAGGAGCAGTGATAAAATCATGTGAACGGTGCATACCGCGTTTAGAAGGAGATTTTTTATTTTGTTGAACTGCCATTTGTATTACCTCTAAATTATCTGTTTTAAAACATTGAAAGGACTCTCAACCTCATCATGGTAACTAAGTCCAATACACGAGTCATGCTTAGCGGCACAAGGAAGTAACATAATCACTTCATCTTCCACCAGCTGCATAACATCAAATTCGTCTTCAGCCAACACACCGTCAACCACATCCGATTCACTCTCGGAAAATAGTGCAGCGTCCAACTGATCCTCATTAAAAAAAACTGTTATCTGCGTTTGATTTTCAATTGAAATATCTAACGGTTGCAAACAATTTTGACATAAGGCGCTGATTATACCATAAATTGACAATACAAGTGTAGGTCTATTTAGACGATCTAGCTCTCCTTGCAAGGTATATTTAGCTACACCTTGGAATTCACCAATTTCCTGAATTCGCGCAACTGTTCCTAAATTAATCTCACCACTTATTTTCTGTGCTGATTTTGCAAACTTAACATTATTAATGTACACTTAAGCCACCCTAAAATATAACTACGCTATTTTAAACCAATATACTAACGATAGGTTTATTTTTTTAATTTTTTACCCCTAGCAAGCACATTACTTTCACGATAGTTATAAACAAAATAAATACTAGCAAAAACTATCAATAAAGCTCCCAACAGAACTGTTAACCTAGCCTGATGAGCAGCAATATATCCAGAAAGTAAAGAGGGAATAACTTGCGCCAAGGCATTTGCACTAGAATTAACACCCATTGCCTCACCAAAAACTGCTGGATCAGTGGTTCTGGCAATCAAAGCAGAACTAAAAGCCTTGCTCAACGCAGTTGCTATTGCCAAAAAAGGTGGAATACTATAAATCCAGATATGTGCAACATGACTAGGAATTAAATAATAAACAAATAAACACACAGCAGTCAAAACAAAGCTAAAATAAAGTACTTTGTAATCGGTAACTTTACCCGATAAGCGCCTTACAACACCACCTTGAGCTAAAATAATCATTACACCCAAATATGCAAAATAATTTCCCACCATTCCTTGGGTAAAATCAAATTGTTTGAGTAGGATTATGCCCCAGAATGCGGTAAAAAACGTAAATCCTGCATTGTAAAGAAATAGAGCTGGAACTATCTGGCGTAAATTAGGAATCATAAATGATTTAAATATATTATGCAAAGGTTTATTATAATCAATTTTAAGGGCAAATTTAAGTGAGGATGTTTCGGGTAGATAAAAATAAACCAACATTAGATTAACAAAGCTTAAAGCTCCAGCAAACCAAAACGGCGTTGCAGCATTAAAAGCCACAAATAACGCAGGATCAGATAGCTTTCCACCAATAAAAGGTCCAAGAACAAATCCCAAACCAATAGAAACACCAACTAATCCAAAATTCTTCGCACGATCTTTTTCGGCGCTAACATCACCAATGACAGCCTGCGCAATCGAAATATTACCACCAGATGCACCATCAAGTATACGCGAGAAAAATAAAAGCTCAATATTTCTAGTTAAAATCCCATAAGCAAATAAAAAATACGAAATAGCTGTGCCGCTAATCGAGAGTATTAATAATTTGCGCCGCCCGTATTTATCAGACAACTGACCAAGAATAGGGGTACAAAAGAATTGTAAAATTGGAAATACCGCTAGTAACCACCCTGCAAAAATAAAGCTTTCAGCTTGCGACCAACTAGCCGGCGTAACTAAGAATTCAGAACCATGGGTAATCAATAAGGGGAAAACTGGAATCAAGATTCCAATACCTAGCATATCAATAAATATTGTTAGAAAAATAATTGATAATGCTTTATTATGAGAAAATCGTACCATGATAGTTTATATTTCAATCAAAGCATAACAGGGAGCGCATCTAAGGACATCATTATTGATAAAATAGTTATTGCAATTATTGAAAAACCAAACATCTTGCGCGCCCATACACGATCATTTTCTGCTTTAAAGCCACGAATTGCCAGTCGTACCCACCAAAGTCCGATGGCTAAACTTGCGGCTAAATAATAAAAGCCTGTATAACCAAACACCGTCAACAATGAAGCTGCAATAGTGAAAAAACAAACATAAAGCACCATATTAACTTTAGCGTAATAAATGCCTTTCTTCACTGGCAAGACGGGAATACCAGCGGATAAATAATCATCAAATCGAAAAATAGCAATCGCGAATGAATGTGGCATTTGCCAAATACTTAGCATAAGAAATAAAATAAATGCACCAACATCAAGTTGGTTGGTAACAGCACAGTAGCCAACTACTGGAGGAATTGCCCCAGAAATACTGCCAATTAAAGTCCCATGGACAGACGTACGTTTAAAACCCAGCGTATATACAACCACATAAAAGAACAGACCAACTAGAGCAACAACCACTGTTAAAAAATTAGCATAAACCCAAAGCAAAGTACAACCCACTAGTGTTAATACAGCTCCATATGCAAATGCAACACGTTTAGTCAAAAGCCCTTTCACCATTACACGTTCTTTGGTGCGCTCCATTATCTGGTCAATATCTCGGTCAATTATGTTATTAAATACACAACCTGCAGCAATAACAGAGGAAATTCCAGCCAAAGTTATAAACAGCAAAAATAATTTGGCTTGCCCTGCCGAAGCTAAAAAGAATCCCCCGGCAACAGTGATTAAATTTCCAAAAATAATCCCAGGTTTAGTAATCGAAATAAATTTTTTTATCAACACAATAAGCCTAATTTTTTTATTTAACAAGAATGCAAAATGGCTAACTCTGACAAGCCAGCAAATGCCGAATCAGGTTAGCCATCATAAATCACACAGACTTACTAGTGATCCATCATATTATAATTAAGGTTCCACATGATCCATATAGTACCAATTACTAATATCAATAATATCAACGTAGTAAATAGAAAAGTTATCAAATTCCAGCGCTGTTCAGATGAACGATCCAAATGTAAGAAAAATACTAATTGGATAAATAGCTGACCAACAGCAAGCAAGACTACCGCAATAGCTATACCCTCTACAGGCATCATATGATTGACAACTATGAAGTACGGAATTACAGTCAGAATGATTGAAAGAATGAAGCCAATGGTATATGATTTAACACTACCATGACTTTCTCCAGTCGCAGAAACATCATGATGAACTGACATTTACATCACCCCCATCAAATAAACAACGGTGAATACAAAAATCCAAATAATATCTAAGAAATGCCAAAACAAACTTAGACAAGCCAACTTGCGATTTACCATTGCCGTTAAACCACGTGTAGATACTTGGAACATTAATAGCGCCATCCAAATTAGACCACAAGTAACATGTAAACCATGTAACCCTACTAATCCAAAGAATGATGATAAGAATGCACTACGATCAGGACCATTACCTTCAATTATTAGATGATGAAACTCATTTATTTCCATCCCAATGAATCCAAGCCCTAAAAGGAATGTAATAAATAGCCAAGTTAAAACCTGAGCTTTATTATTCTTATGTGCGGCAAGCATCGCTAACCCATAGGTAAAGCTACTTGTCAATAACAAGAAGGTTTCAACCATTACATAATTTAAGTCGAATAGTTCTTTGGGACCAGCACCACCAAATACATTAGTATGTAAAACTGCATAAGATGCAAAAAAACAAGAGAACAATATGCAGTCACTCATTATGTATATCCAGAAGCCAAAAGCTACCTTTGCAGTAGCCTCGGCATCGTGATCGTGATGATGATCTGCAGAATGATTATTTATTATTTGTGAAGTCATTATGCTTTATTCCTACGTAACATAAGTTCATGTTCAATGCGCTCAACTTCTTCAGCAGGGACATAATAATCGATATCATGGTCTAATGAGCGAGCTACAACACAAGCAAAGATAGCCAAACCACTTGCCGCAACCAACCACCAAATATACCAAATTAATCCAAAGCTCAAAGTAAACGCAAATAAGCCAATTATAGCTCCAATACCAGTATTACGTGGCATATGGATATCTTCATAAGGTTTGCTTTCATCAAAAATAGGTATTGCATTATGCTTAGCATCCCAATGAGGCTCCAATGTCGTCACTGTTGGAATACGCGCGAAATTATAAAATGGCGGAGGAGACGATGTAGCCCACTCTAGTGTGCGACCATCCCATGGATCACCAGTATAATCTTGGTTCTGCTTAGCTTTAATAATACTTACCAATATTTGCAATACTTGACATCCAATACCAGCAGCGATAATCAGCATACCAATAAAGGCAACAACAAATAAAGGATGCCAACCTGTTGAATAATCATAATGACTAATCCGACGAGCAGCCCCCATAAAACCAAGTACATATAGCGGTATAAATGCGATATAGAACCCAACTAGCCAAAACCAGAAAGAAGCTTTACCAAGACCTTCGTTCATTTTAAAGCCTAATGCTTTTGGACACCAAAATGAAAGACCAGCCATACATGCAAACACCACACCACCAATAATTACATTGTGGAAATGAGCAATTAAAAACAAGCTATTATGTAATACAAAATCAGCGCCAGGCACTGCAAGCAAGACACCAGTCATACCACCAATTGAGAATGTAATAATAAAACCAACGGTGAAGTACATCGGTGCTGCAAACCAAATTCGCCCACGGAACATAGTAAATAACCAGTTAAAAATTTTAACCCCAGTTGGAATCGCAATAATCGTAGTCATTATACCAAAGAAGGCATTTACATTCGCCCCAGAACCCATCGTAAAGAAATGATGAACCCAAACAATAAATGACAACACTGTAATACTTACTGTCGCATAAACCATTGTAGCGTAGCCAAATAAAGGCTTACGTGAGAACGTAGAAGTAACCTCAGAGAATACACCAAATGCTGGCAATACCAAGATGTACACTTCAGGATGCCCCCATGCCCAGATCAAATTTACATACAGCATCGGATTACCACCACCAGCATCAGTAAAGAAGTGAAAGCCTAAATAACGGTCAAGCGTTAATAACGCCAACGCAGCAGTCATCATTGGGAATGAAATAATAATCAAAATATTGGAACATAGTGCAGTCCATGTAAACACAGGCATTTTCATAAGAGTCATACCAGGACAGCGCATTTTAATAATGGTTACAAAGAAGTTAATCCCTGAAATTGTTGTCCCAATACCGGAAATCTGCAATGCCCAGATGTAATAATCAACCCCCACTCCTGGGCTATAAACTTTCTCAGATAAAGGAGCATAATTCACCCAACCAGTTGTAGCAAATGAACCAACAACCAAGGATAACATCATTAGCACCATACCAACCATGAACAACCAAAAGCTTAGTGAGTTCAGATACGGAAAGGCAACATCACGTGCACCAATCTGTAATGGAACTACTAAATTCATCAAGCCCACCACCAATGGCATTGCTACGAAGAAAATCATGATCACGCCATGCGCAGTGAAAATTTGATTATAGTGATCTGGTGGCAAAAAGCCGTAATTACTACCGACTGAAATAGCTTGTTGCGTACGCATTAGTGCTGCATCTGCAAATCCACGCAACAGCATTACAATAGCAATAATGATGTACATAAGACCAATGCGTTTATGATCTACGGATGTAAACCACTCTTTCCACAAGTAACCCCATTTTTTGAAATAAGTTACTAATGCAACCAGAAATACAAATCCACCGACCATCATTGCACCCGCAATAATTGCAGGAGGCTCATGAATAGGAATTGCATCCCAAGTTAATCTACCTAAAAAATCAATCATTCGTGATTTCCTTGAAAACTATGTTATTTACTATCCATACCATGCATATCATCCATACCAGGCATCATATACTTCATTACGATATCTTCGAAAAGATTATCTGCCACTGAAGCATAGAACTTAGGTTGCACGTATTCGGTAGGTATTAATAATTGCTTATACTCATCAGTAGTCAAGCTATTCGGTGAATTTTTAACTTCCTGCACCCAATTATTAAATGCATCGGAAGAAGTCACGTGAGTCTTAAAATGCATTCCATTAAAACCATTTCCGTTTATTACAAAAGCTCGCCCATCATATACACCCACCTCATCAGCGATTAGATTTAGATGAGTTTTCATACCAGCCATAGCATAAATCTGCCCACCAAGCTGAGGAATAATGAACGAATTCATCGGCGCATCCGCTGTTATTGTAAAATCAACAGGAACACCAACTGGAAGTTGTAAATAATTTATAGTTGCAATATGCTGCTCAGGATAAATAAACATCCACTTCCAATCCAATGCGACAACCTGAACATTTAAAGGTTTAACACCTTCAACCTCGATTGGCTTATATGGATCTAGTGCGTGCGTACTTTTCCAAATTATAACAGCAAGAATACCAATAATAATAATTGGCACACCCCAAACTACCACTTCAATTTTTGTGCTATGCGTAAACCCTGGATCATATTTAGCATTAGAGTTCGAATCGCGATATTTATACGCAAATACTAATGTTAAAATAATCACTGGAATTACAACCAATAGCATTAGAGCAACTGCAGTAAAAATAAGATCTCTCTCATCTTTACCTATTGTACCTTTTGAATGAATCAACACTAAATCTTTACAACCTGTCAACAGTGATGATCCAGCAAAAGCAGCAATCGCGATAATAAAATTTTTAATTTTATGCATCGTTCAAATGATCCTTTGTGAATTATTAGCATATTAATTAAGAATCTAACTCTTAGACCTAATTAGGCATGATTATATCATATACGAAAAACAGCAGAATAGTAATAATACCTACTGCTCATTAAAAAATCCCCTTAATTTTCATTAAGAGGATTTTTAGAGTAATTTACTAATTACTTATCTAATCCTGAATTAGGATCACGTTCTTGTTTTACCAAACTATCGCTAATAATGCGAACAATGATATAAGCACCAATTGACCAAGTTAAGAACATCATTTTATAAGTCCTTTTTAATACATTGAATGAGAATTTTCTTCAATTTTAGCTGTAGTTAATTTACCACGCATGATTTTGTAAACCCATGAAGTATAGGTTAATACAATCGGAGTGAAAATAATAGCTGCGACCAACATCAACAATAGTGTATGTTCGGAAGATGTTGCATCCCATGCCGTTAAGCTACTTCTTGGATCGGTGCTTGAGGGCAATACAAATGGAAACATTGACATACCTGCAGTTAAAATAATCCCTGCCATACCAGCGCCACTAAATATAAATGCCACACCTGATTTACCTTTAGTATTAAACACTATCGACAAAATCAAACCAGCAAAACCAAGAATTGGAGCAGCCGCAAACCATACATACTCGTGATAATTATTTAACCACGCACCTTGAACAATTTGCACACTCTTCGCTAACGGATCAGACTGAGCTATCGGGCTTAAATTGCTTGCTACATACCCGTTTATGTGTCCAACCCAGAAACCACCGACTGCGAAACACACTATTGCAATCAAAGAGAAGATGGTTGCAGCTTTGCGTGCTCGCTCTTGCATTGCACCCTCGGTTCTAAGCGTCAAATAAACCCCACCATGAGCAGCAGTCATCGAAAATGCTACTAGACCACACAGGATTGCAAAAGGAGATAACAAGCCCAAGAAACCCATAATTGGATTAGATGCATCACTCACTAAACGCATACTGTCATCATAATGGAATGGAATGCCAAGCAATACATTACCAAAAGCCACGCCAAACAATAATGGAGGAACAGCAGAACCTACGAACAGAACCCAATCCCAAGTAGAGCGCCAAGTTGGATTTGCGATTTTAGAACGATAGTCAAATGCAGGTGCACGTAAAAACAACGTCCAAAGCACAGCTAAAATCGCAATATACAACATTGAAAACGATGCAGCATACACTAAAGGCCATGCAGCAAAAACCGCACCACCAGCAGTAATAAACCATACTTGGTTACCATCCCAGTGCGGCGCTACGGAGTTAATCGCAGCACGACGTTCTGAATCAGTTTTACCTACAAATGGAGATAGTGTACCCACCCCCATATCGTGACCATCCATAATCATAAGACCAATTAGCAGGACACCTACCAGCACCCACCAGATAACGCGTAAAATTGCATATTCCATGTTATTTACTCCGTGTTTCAAATTGATATTTGCCAGTACCTAAGCTTGATGGACCTAAGCGAGCATATTTAAACATTAACCATAATTCAACGATCAATAACAAAGTATAAATCAAAGTGAATCCTGTTAACGAGAAGATTAATTCCCCACTTGACAAGCTTGATGTTGATAGATATGTCGGTAAAATTCCAAAGATAGTCCAAGGTTGACGGCCATACTCAGCTACAAACCATCCTGCCCAGCAAGCGATCCAAGGAGTCGGCATCCACCACAATGCCCATTTTAACAACCAAGTTTTACGCTCATACGCATCACGCGCACCAAAAGAGTACCATGAAGCAAAAGCGAACAGCATAAATAACGAACCGCCAATTGCTGCCATTAAACGGAAGCTATAATACAACGGAAGTGAATTTGGCACAGTATCTTCGGCTGCCTGATCGATCATCTGAGGTGTTGCATTTGCTACGTCTTCAGTATATTTTTTAAGCAACAACCCATAGCCTAAATACTCTGAGTTAGCTTGAATTTCAGCCACCAAAGATGTATCTTGAGGGGTTTTGCGGAATTGTTCTAGCTGTAGTAAAACTTGCTGACCTTTAACGATTTTATCTTTATTTTCAGCAATAATTTCATTCGCACCTTTTACTGGATCAGTGAAATTATGATTCAAAATCAAACTACCCACATACGGAACACGGATATCAAAAAGATTTTCATGCTTTTCACGATCTGGCCATGCTAATACAGACCAAGAAACCGGAGCCTGCTCAGTATTCCAGATACCTTCGATTGCTACCAATTTTGACGGTTGTGCATGATAAACATATAGACCTGATTGGTCACCCATAATGATTACGGCGATTGAAGAAAATAAACCAAACAAGGCAGAAACTTTGAATGAGCGACGCGCAAATGGTAAATCTTGTTTACGTAGTAAGTAAAACGAAGAAATACCTAGTACAAACACTGATGCAGTTACATAACCCGCACAAGTTGTATGGAAAAATTTAGCTTGCGCAACTGGGCTGAATAACACGGCAAAGAAGCTAGATAATTCCATCCGCATAGTGATTGGATTAAACACAGTACCAACCGGCTCTTGCATCCAACCATTAGCAACCAAAATCCATAATGCAGATAAATTAGAACCAATTGCAACTAATACTGTAAATAGTAAGTGTTGTTTTTTAGATACACGATCCCAAGCAAAGAAGAACATACCAATGAAAGTTGACTCTAAGAAGAATGCCATCAAACCTTCAATTGCCAAAGGAACCCCGAAAATATCACCCACATAGTGTGAGTAATATGCCCAGTTTGTACCAAACTGGAATTCCATTGTCAAACCAGTCGTAACTCCAATTGCAAAGTTAATCCCAAAGAGTTTACCCCAAAATTTGGTCATATCTTTATAAATCGGTTTCCCAGTTATTACGTAAATAGTTTCCATTATTACCAATATCCACGTCATCCCAAGAGTCAGCGGAACAAAAATAAAATGGTACATTGCCGTTATTGCAAACTGCAACCGCGACAAATCAACTAGTGTTTCCATAGTTTTACCTCAAAAATTAACGAAAAATGTGCTCAGCAGCAGCTTTATCATCCATGACTATTGGATTGCGGAAGCACTTATACCAAAGCCCAGTTAACAAAACTGCTTTAATTATCAATAAACACAAAATTTCTTTCCAATAATTTTGCATCATCGGACGATCCTCCTGTGATTTTTTCCTAGCCATTATTTTACCATACCCAACAATATTTCCACATTAATTTTATGGTTATTAACCCACTAAAACACTAGGTGATATAACCCAGTAATTTACTCTGGCTTATAATCTTTAATTTGCTCTTTAAGCAAATTACTCGTATGAAATGAGACAACTCGGCGAGCATTAATTGGAAACTCCTCTTTGGTTTTAGGATTACGTCCGATTCTGGCACTCTTATCACGCAAAACAAAGTTCCCAAATCCTGATACTTTAACCTCATCACCCTCTTCCAAACTTTTGGTCATCACATCAAAAAAGTCTTCAACTAGACGATATGCATCGACTCTAGTTAACTCTGAATTATCCATAACAACCTGAATCAAATCATTTTTAGTTACAGTTGACATATAAAATACCTCAAAAAATTAATATTATCTTAAATTACCGTTAAACTCATTTATTACTAAATTCTTAATTTGCTCTAGCACAGGGTTAACATCCTCATCGCTAAGCGTCTTATCAGACTGAAAAACAAAATTTACAGCTACGCTTTTCTCATTAGCACTTAAAGAACCACCACTAAAAATATCAAATACATTAAAATCAATCAACTCTCTGATTTTTAATTGTGCAATTCGTTGTAAAATTACACCAACTTCTATATTTTTATCTAAAACGAAAGCCAAGTCACGACTTATTTTTTGAAATTTGCTTATATTTTGCAATGAAACATTTTTGCTCTCTGCAAATGCCTCAACATTAATTTCAAAAACATATGGAAGGACATCTAACCCCAGCTCACCACCCAATGAAGGATGAAGTTGACAAATATAACCAACTTGACTATTATTCAATAGAACATTCGCAGTTCTGCCTGGATGCATGTATTCTGCACCGCCATCGGAGTCAATAGCTCTAAGTTCTACCTTACCAAAAACGGCTAATAACTCTTGCAACACGAGACTTAAATCATAAAAATCAACCTCTCGGGAAGCTAAAGCCCAATTCGAAGGTAAGTATTTGCCATAGATTAACCCAGCCAAATGCAATGGTTGAGCATCAATACTTTCACCATGAAATACTCGTGCTAATTCAAACAAGCGCACGGAATCTTGAGCACGATTAACATTATATTGCAAGCTTTTTATCAAACCAGAAATTAAATTGCTGCGCATAACGTTCAAACCTGCAATTGGATTTTGCAGACGAACAACCTCCATTGCTGGAGTTGAAAACAAATTGGCATATTTCTCTTCAATAAATGCATAGCTAATAATTTCACTAAAGCCATACGCAACCATAGTTTGCTTCAAATTTGCAATTTTGTGTAGCTTAGGATCCAAAGCTTCTAATGAGTGCTCCAAAATTGGCATCTTGGCTTCTATGCGATCATAGCCATAAACGCGAATGATTTCTTCAATGATATCCTGCTTAATACGTAAGTCGAAGCGATAGCTCGGAGGAGTAACAATCAATAAATCGCCATTAACATCACAAATGCAACCTAAATTGGTTAAAATTTGTATAATTGTTACAACAGGAATGGATTGCCCAATAAAAGTATCAATCTCTTTGAAACTTAAGTTTATTTTTTGTGTTTCAGCCCCAGCAGAATTATTTGAGAAGTGAATATACTCACCGATTGTACCACCACAAATATCTACGATTAATTGTGCGGCAAGATTAATTGCATCGTGCTGAAGTTCGGGGTCAACCCCACGCTCAAACCTAAATGCAGCATCAGAGCTTAAACCATAAAGCTTAGCTTTGCCCTGAATAACATCTGGAGCAAAAAATGCACTTTCTAATAATAGCGCAGTAGTATCAACAGAAACACCAGAATCCAAGCTTCCCATTACACCAGCAATCGCAACAGGCTTATTCTCACCATCCGCAATTATTAGTGTGTTAGTTTGTAATTTAGCTGTACTAGCATCAATTAGTTTAAGCTCTTCACCTGATGCAGCCATTCGTACTTTAACACCTGAAGCTACTTTAGCTAGATCAAAGGTATGTAATGGCTGCCCTAAAGCTAACATTACATAATTGGCGATATCAACTAACGGAGAAATAGATCTCACTCCACTACGCTCCAGTATCCGAACTAACCAATCTGGCGAAGTAATTTTATTATCAATATCATTAATTACTAAACCAACATAATGAGGGCATTCATTTACTGCTAGCACTTCTAACTTCAATGTATCACTCAACTTATTTAGATTGTTTACTGTATTAACGCTAGGCTTAAGTACGTTGCCTGTCAGTGCAGCTACCTCACGCGCTAAACCACGATAAGATAGGCAATCTCCACGGTTGGGTGTAATTTTAAACTCAACAATACTGTCATTTAAATCAAGGTACTCGCGGACATCCTTACCAACTGGTGCATCAGCATCTAGTAATAATAATCCATCTACATCACTAGGACAACCAATTTCATCACCGCTACATAACATACCGTAAGAAACTATTCCACGCATTTTACGTTCAGTAATTTTGAAATCTCCGGGCAAAATAGCCCCAACTTTAGCACAGGGCACTTTAACCCCAACGGCAACATTGGAAGCACCACAAATTATCTGTAAAGGCTCTGCCTCAGCAACATTTACTTTACAAAGCGAAAGTTTATCAGCATCTGGATGTTTAACGCATTCCACAACCTCGCCAATTACGATTCCGCTAAAAACCGGTGCTACAGGCGTTTCATCTTCAACTTCGAGCCCTGCCATTGTCAAACGTTCAAGCACGAATTCTTTGTCTAATTTATCCGCAAAAAAACTTTGCAAATGATTCCATGAAATTTTCATCGTAAACTAACCCTTAAATTGCGTTAAAAAGTCTAAGTCGTTATCAAACATCAAACGCAAATCTGTAATGCCATACTTAAGCATTGTCAAACGATCAACGCCAAAACCAAACGCAAAGCCACTATATTCTTCTGCCGATATATTCATATAATTTAACACTCGTGGATGCACCATTCCGCAGCCGCCAACTTCTAACCACTTGCCTGTTTTTGCAAAATAGATATCTACCTCAGCCGAAGGCTCTGTAAACGGGAAAAATGAAGCTCTGAAGCGGACTTTCAGGCTATCATCTTCAAAGAATTTACGCATAAATTCACTAATCACGGCTTTAAAATTGGCAAAGCTAATTCCTTTGTCTATCCACAATAGCTCCATTTGATGAAACATTGGACTGTGCGTAGCATCCATATCTACGCGATAAACTCGCCCCGGAGCAATAACTTTAATTGGAGGATTACGATTTTCAGCATATCTCACCTGCAAAGGCGAGGTATGAGTACGTAGCACATTAGCAGACTCGGTATAAAACGTATCTTGCATCGCGCGCGCGGGATGATTATCTGGGATATTTAATGCTTTAAAATTATAGTAATCAGTTTCAATTTCCGGACCATCGGCAACAGCAAAACCAAGCTGAGCAAAAATTGCAATCAGCCGATTAAAACCAAGTGTTATGGGATGTAGACTACCACGAGCAATTCCACGACCAGGCAATGAAACATCAATACTCTCGCCTGCAAGCCTAGCTGCTAATTCTGTGGCACTTAATTCATCACGGCGCGCAATTAACGCGGCTTCAAACTGGGTCTTAATTTGATTAACTTGTGCTCCGTATGCTTTACGCTCTTCAGGTGCAATTTCTTTTAATTTTTGCATAAACAACGTGATTTGCCCTTGTTTACCAACGTAGCGTGACTTTAACTGCTCTAACTCATGTAAAGAAGTAGTTTGTTGCAGCTCATCCAAGCCGACTGCTAAAACCGAGTTTAATTGTTCCATATTAATTCCATAATTATATTATTCTATAAATCTTGTTGGACCTTATGCTGCTTAATAATTTCCAAAGCATCTTGATAATGAGCCACCAGCTTCGGAATCATTAGATCTCCGCTATGGATAAGCTGCATATCATCATTTAACATCTCCGCCTCAAACCATTTAATTAGTCCAGGCCACATATTCCCAACTAAAATGAGTTTACGATTATCGATTTTTTTTACTTGCATCAGCTGCAAGATAGTTAATATTTCTAAAACCGTTCCAATCCCACCATAAAACGCTACGAAACAATCCGATACCGCGGTAAAGTGCTGTAAACGTGTAAAGAATGTCTTATGTGGAAATGACTCGTCTAAATAAGGATTATTTTTTTGTTCAAACGGTAGTTCAATATTGATTCCAACTGATTTCACAGGCGATTGAGCAAGTTTACCCTCAATTGCACCACGATTAGCCGCCTCCATAACGCCAGGACCACCACCGGTTACTACATTACATTCTAGACGCGCTAAATTAGAAGCAAAATCAAGAACGTTTTTATAAACTTGTGAATTCTCAGCTATTCGTGCCGAGCCAAATACCGTCACCGTATATTCTTTATAACGTGGATAAAACTCCACCAAATCATCAGTCAAGTCCCAGAGCTTTTCTAATGAATTAACTATCCGCTGCTGAACTTGCACGTCATTAATTAAAAATTTCTCCATTGTTTCCCGTAGACAAAAAAATAGGGGACTACTTATAGCCCCCGTTATTATAAAGCAATTTGCGTAATTACGCTAGCTTGCTTTTAGCAATCTCTACAAATTTAGCAAATGCAAATTTGTCATTAATCGCTAAATCAGACAATACTTTACGATCTACAGCAACTTCAGCTTTAGCCAAACCGTTAATAAAACGGCTATAAGTTAAACCTAACTCACGGCAACCAGCATTAATCCGTGCAATCCATAGACTACGGAATTGACGTTTTCTTTGGCGGCGATCACGGTAAGCATATTGCCCCGCTTTCATAACCGCTTCTTTAGCAACACGGAATACGTTGTTGCGACGACCGCGATAGCCTTTAGCTAAAGCGATAATTTTTTTGTGACGCGCACGCGCGATGACACCACGTTTTACTCTAGGCATTCTATAACTCCTTCAATTTATGCGTAAGGTAACATGCTACGTACATGACCCATATCGCTAGGATTCACTTGTACTGTACCACGTAATTGACGTTTGTTTTTAGTTGTTTTCTTAGTCAAAATATGACGTTTGAATGCTTTAGAACGTTTGATGCCGCCACTACCTTGAACGATAAAGCGTTTTTTCGCACCAGACTTTGATTTCATTTTAGGCATGTAATGCACCTTTTTTAATCGCAGTTTTTATTCAGATAGCAGGTGCTCGCATAACGAGAACTTGAGGAACCTAACTATCCACCTTTTTAAGGGGAAGATTATAGCATAATTTCTTGGTAAAATCGTTATTATTTTCATACTCCAACGAGTACCGCTCAAAATAAATAATCCTAGAGTTAAAGACTCTGGTTATATTTATCAACACCCTCAACTGCTCGAATTATGGTACTATCATTTACACGAGCCATCAAGCGCGCCATATTTTCAGCTTCGTTGCTACGATCATTAACTTTATGCCATAGGTGATATACTGGCGCTGCAAAGCGTCCATCTTTTATTTTAATTCCAGCATGGATTAAGCGAATAAACAGATCAGCATCTTCATGCCCCCAGCCAACAAATGATTCATCATAGCCATTAATCATAAGATAATCAATTTTCCACATACCTATATTACAACCTTTTGGGTAACGCCAATTTGTTTGTCGTAATTTTCGCCATCTAGCATTAAGCCCAAATCGCAACCAATGTAAAAAGTTGTTACTTTTCTTCGACGCAGCATAAAATAACCACTTTATAATCGAAACACTCTGCAAGTCAAATTCATTTCTGATAATTTCTTGTGTAAATCTCTCATTTAATAAAATTCTGTTACCTGCAATAAAATAGCCAATTTCAGAAAGCAGCAGGTGATTAACTACAAATTTTTTATCTAATATACAATCACCATCGACAAATAATAAGTATTCTCCAGACGACGCAGCAACGGATCTATTCAGAATAATTGCTTTCCTAAAGCCAGCATCAGCGTGCCAAATATGTAGCAACTTAAAACGGAAATTTTCCTGATATTTTGCAATCAATGACTCAGTTTCAAATCCTGATCCATCATCTGCAATTAAGACCTCGAGATTACAATTACTTGGTATAATTTGTTCAGCAATACTTCTTAAAACTAACTTTAGGAAATCTGGAGCGTTGTAAGTTGAAATTATCAGGCTTATTTTCATAACTATCTCTATTTTAAATAATAAATCTTAATTGATTTTAAAGACTAATTTTTTGACTAATGCATAGTTCAAGGTAGCTACCAACAGTGAGGTAACAATTTGTCCATTAAGCTCATTTAATTTAACAAAATTAACACAAACATAAAGGAGTGTTATATTGACCACATACGATACAAGATAAACTAAAGAGTAACGTAATAGCGGTCTAAAATTAATTTTACGCCTAAAAACTAATAGCGAACTTAACAAATAGCCTTCAATAACACCAAAAATAAATACTATTGTGCTGGCTAATAAGTAGTTTAATCCAAAATTTATTAATATAGCAAACAAACTCAGACAAATTACAGTATTAAGTCCACCAGTGAATAAAAACCTTAGACCTTTATACTTCGTAAATAGCTTTATTATTACTTGCAATCAGCACCTGTAGAATACGACTCATCAAGACTATGGATGATTATTACACTCACCGAAATATCTTAGTGACTAAAAATTTCCAGTAGCGAGTATTGGGCTTAAATAAATACCAACCGTTACTCGCATAAATCTTTTGCAATTTCTTACGTTTTGAATTATTCACCAATGGTTCTGAAAAATACTTAGTTTGAGGGAGCGCATTTACCAAGGTAATAAAACGTTTATAAAATAGGTAACGATGAAATCCTAAACCAATCACTTTAGTTAAATTATAAAAGCTCGATAACAGGAATACATTAGATTCATCATCCAACAGATCATGCTTGACAAATTTATCATGGAGTGAACTTAGTAAATACCATATATCTTGCCACGAATAAAAACGATGGGTTAATGATGCGAAATTTGTTCGGTAAACACATAATGGATTATTACTAACTTTAATTGATTTAGCCAAGCAAATTACCATTGGAATTAGCTGTAAATCTTCGGCATAAATACTCTCAAAGCTAAAATTATGTTTAAGCCAATATTCACGGAGAAAAAACTTACCCCATGCATAAGTTGGAATTGATAGTTTGGAAGCTAGAAAAGATTGTTCAATATCTGAAAAGGGAATTTTAATCAGATTATTATGCGGCTCATAAATTTGGTGATTGCAAATCAGTAGCTCTAAGTCTGCCCCCAGCATAGTAATAATAGCTTCGGACAATCCGCCGTCTACCAGATAGTCATCGCTATCAAGAAAAAATAAATACTTTCCAGAAGCTAGCCCAACACCAACATTACGTGCTTCACCCAAGCCTAAATTAGTATTATTCTCATGATAGTTAATTGCGACGCCACGTTCTTTGACATAATTCTGAACTAAATTTTTGCAATCACCCGGTGAACAATCATTTATTATAATACATTCAAAATCTGTAAAAGGTTGTGAGAAAATACTATCAAGGCATTGGGTTAAATATTTCTCACTATTATAAACCGGTATAATAAAACTAATTAGCATGTTTTCTTTAATCATAGCGAGTGGCAAACAATAAACCGACTAGAGCAAAGAATGCCAAACCTGACACGGAGTCCGAAAAATAACCATTTTCATAACACGCTGCAGCATAAACCAACGCAACCGTCACGCCGAAATCGCGATAGGGACGCCCTAAACTAAAAGAACGAATAAACAAGGTTGCTAAAAAGGCAATAAACGTTATCATCCCGATATAGCCCAGCTCAGCGCCAAACCATAAATAATCACTGTGCGGCTGAGTATTGCCAAATGGGCTACGATCACGCGCCGAAAGGCGAGCGTATTCACTGGGATAGCTGCCAGTTCCATGCCCAATAATTGGTTTTTCAGCAATAATTTCTTTAGCATATTTATGGAAAGTCCAGCGTAAATACATTGACGGATTTTGCGGGTCAAATTTCCCAGCTTTATACTGTTGTACATTTTCCTGATAGGTTTTTATTTTAGCTTGAACTGAGGAAGAGGTATAAATTAAAGTCGGTGTAATGACAAATAAAATCACGGCAGAAACAACCAAACCAACTTTTAAACGCCATTGAATAAAAATGCTAATTACCATTAGCAAACATAGTATCTGCCCTGTACGGCTCCAGGTTTCGTAATAGATGTTATGCAGCAAAACAAAAATACTGATCCATGCTACGATCTTTAACCACTTTGGTTTAATTTGTTTATTCAGTTGTAAATACAGTAACCAGCACGCAAACAGTGCCAGAAAATAGCTGTGATACATATGCATTCTGAATATTCCATACTGCAAGCCCCAAGTTTTAGCATGAAACATCGGATGATTGGTCCAGATCGAAAGATAAGAGAAAATAATTGTCAGTGCAATACCAATACCAAAGCCCCACAAGGCAGACTTGCGCTTAGCATCCGAGCTAAAAAATGCAATGATAAAAGGTAATTCGACTAGCCCGATCATTTTTAGCAACATTTTACTTATATCATGAGCACTTCCAGTTGACCAGAGTGAGCCAACAAGAAAAAGACCATAAAAAACTAAGCCAACGATAACCAAAGGCTCTTTAATAATTTGTGGAAGTTTAGAACGCAGATCTTTAGATAAGATTACGCTACAAACGATTAACGGAAGAGTTGCATTTTGCAATGCTGTTGACAGAGGTAACGCAATGCCGGTTAGAAAAGCCAGCAGCAACCACCAATATTGCTGAAGTGCTTTTCTATCTTTTGCTAGATTCATTATTAGTCTCGAATTAATTTATAATGTTTTTTGGCAAAATCCTTGCCACCAAGTATTTGCTCCAACTTCATCATCAGCCGATGTTTTTTATCGCGACGGCTTAGGCAATAATCGGGATTAAGTTCAAGTTTCTGCTCAGCATCATTTGCCAGCCAAGAAGCAGCAATTTGCGGATGAGTTCCGTTGAAAGTTCGGATACTGAGTGGATCAATATCACCATACCCCAAAAATTCTTTGGGCGTTTTGCCCCAATAACGCTCAACACGCTTTTGCTTCTCGTTCATTTTAGCAACTGAACGCACATGACCATAGTGATATAGGTAACAACCGACCAACGCCGCATTAGGATAGCGCCCCTGACGATTCTCATTCATAATCAGCCAAAACAAGCCATCAGGAGCCCAGCTACGAACGGTATTGCGAATAATTCGTGGTGCACGACGATACCAACGCGGTGAGTATGCAATTGTTGATGGTGAACCATAAAAATGATAATAGTCGAAAACTAATGCTTCAACTTCTTTATCATCCAGATGTTTTTCCATTGCTGCACGGATAGTTGCATAATCTTGCTCGTGAATTACTTCATCGCCCTCAAGATAAAATGCCCAATCACCAGTACAGTTAAACTGCGCAATCATTTTTTGCTGCGCATAGGTATAGCCACGATCCTGCATGTTCTCATTCCATGTGGTCTGAATAACACGCAACTTAGGATCATTCAGCGCCTGAACCTGTGCTAAAGTGTCATCATCACTGTTACCCAGCGCAACAACCACTTCATCACAAACCGCCAACAACGACTTTAAGCTCTCAATATAAGGATAGCCCAAAATCGTACCATTGCGCAAAAAGGTAAAGCCGCTGACTTTCATGTTATTTTTTCTTTTTCGGTGATACAATCATAATTGCATTACGACCTTCAACCTTAGGACGCATTTCAACTACGACCAAATCTAATAAATCTTGCTCGGCTTTTTCTAAATAGCGAATCCCAAACTCCTGATGCGCCATTTCACGACCACGGAATTGAACGATAAATTTAACTTTATCACCATCTTCAAGAAAACGTTTAGCATTTTTTAATTTAATCTGATAATCATGCTCATCAGTTACCGGACGCAGCTTAATTTCTTTAACATGAACTTGTTTTTGGTTTTGTTTAGCTGCATGAGCTTTCTTTTGCTCATGGTACTTAAATTTACCAAAATCCATAACTTTACACACTGGAGGATTGGCATTGGGAGATATCTCAACCAAGTCTAACTCTAACTCATTAGCTTTAGCCATCGCTGCATGGATAGAAACCACGCCCAATTGCTCACCAGTTTCATCAATAATCAAACGCACCTCAGGTGCTGTAATTGCGCCGTTAATGCGCGCTTGTTTTTCAGTGCTTATGACACTACTCCTCAAAATTAAAAACAAAACTCTTCATTATAACCTATTTAATTGGTTTATAGGATACTTTGTTACGATTAGATATATATACTCATAGTATTTGCTTAGTATGCACCGTCTCGCTTGACAACCACACCGATTGTTTTGATTAATATAACCACATCATACCACAGCGACCAGTTTTTGATATACCAAGTATCTAAACGACAACGATCGGCAAACGAAGTTTTACTTCTACCGCTTACTTGCCACATTCCAGTAATTCCAGGTTTCACCATCGCATAATAGAACATTCCATCATTATAATCGCTAAGCTCGCGTTCCAACAACGGACGTGGACCAACTAGACTCATTTCACCTTTAAGTACATTTAATAACTGCCCCAATTCATCCAAACTTGTTTTGCGTAATAATCTACCGATTCGAGTAACTCGCGGATCATTGTCCAATTTGAAATTGTTTGCCACATATTTCTGATAGATGATATTATTTTCCTCTTTCCAGGAGTTTAGCATTTTTTCAGCATTTTTATGCATACTGCGAAATTTGATACAGCCAAAGGTTCTGCCATCATAACCCAAACGGGGTTGAATAAAAAATGGGTTTCCGCGATCTTCAAGAAAAATCAATAAGCCAATCAACAGCATCAAAGGAACTACCACAGGTAAACAAAGTAAAACTACGCCATAGTCAAAAAACATTTTAACCATCCGATTTAGACGCCGGTTAAGATTATTTTCCAAGCGTAACATTAATTGCTCGTTACCAAAAAAGTGGTTAATCTCTATCCCATATAATGGCAAGCCATCAAAATCTGGTACTATGCTAACAAACATAAAATTGCGCTGCATCAGAAAAATTTTATCAATATTCCGTACCATTTCCAATGAATCCAGAGCAACAACGACTTCACAAGTTTTATTTCTCTCCAGCAAGTCTTTAAGCCCTAAAAGAGGAAACTCTTTATTTTCAAACGCTACATTTAATCTTTCATCCGTAACTCGTTCCCGATCAATATCAACAAACCCATGAATTTGAAAACCCATCAAACGGCGATTTTTTAATAAACTATAGGCGCTAAGCGCAGTATCTTTAGTGCCAACAATATAAATTTTACGCTGCCAGAGCTTATAATGCAGCAAAATTCGAATAGTAAACGTTCTAAATAGTGGCAAAATTACAAATAATAAAGCCCAATACATAAAGAAAAATAAGTAAGTTACATGTTCGGAGCGACTGAGCGAAATTACTACAAAATCTAAAATCAGAATATAGATGATTTGTTTATAAATTATGCGTAGTTCCTCCCACGTCGGACGACGCCTAGCATACAGCTCAGCCATCCAAAACATAGCGATAATGACTAACGCATTTAATACCTTTACCAAAACTAAATGGTTAGTATCAAAATAGTGTGGGCGAGATGGTTCAACTACATTTGCGAGGTTTACACTCAAAAAATAAGTAAAGGCTAACGAAAATAAATCGCTAGCAAGCAATAAATATTTTTGCAAAAAAAGACGTTTCATATTATTTCTTATTAAATTCTTGGTATTTAGCCAAAACAAAGTTTTTAAACTGTGATCTAAACCGCTCTGTAGTAAATCGTAGTGCATTAGCTGCACATGCCTCGGGAGTAATTACCGATTGTTGTTCAAATTCTGATACGGCTTGCTGAATCGCCTCTGTAGTCTGACTAGCAAAAAATACTCCAGTAGGTGCAGTACTATCCAAACCATTCACAGTTTCTAGTGCTCCGCCACGCCCATAAGCAATAACTGGCGTGCCACAAGCTTGCGCTTCGACCGGGACAATCCCAAAATCTTCTTCTGCGGCAAAAACAAAGGCTTTAGCCTGTTGCATAAGTAATTTAAGCTGCTCATCTGCAACAAAACCTAATAATTCAATATTGGGACAATTAGCAGCTAATTGCTGGATTTTTTTATAGTCCGGTCCAGTTCCAACAATTTTCAATTTTTTATCCGGCATCGCAGTAAAAGCCTCCGCGATCAAGGCTATTTTCTTATAGGGCACCATTCGCGACGCAGTTAAATAAAAATCTCGTTTATCAAATGATCGCGTAAATTTATCGGTATCAACATTGGGATAAATAACCTCAGCTTCACGACGATAAACTTTATAAATTCGCTTAGCAATAAAATTGGAATTAGCAACAAAATAATCTACCCCGTTCGCAGTACGACAATCCCATAACCGAATTTTATGTAAAATATAGCGAGTTAGCCATGATTTTAATCCCTGTTCAAGACCTGCCTCGCGCAAATACTGATGCTGCATATCCCAAGCATAGCGAATCGGTGAGTGGCAATAACAAATATGTAACTGATTTGGTCCAGTCAATATGCCTTTAGCTACAGCATGCGAACTGCTGATAACCAAATCATAGTTACTTACATCCAATTGTTCAATTGCCAATGGCATCAATGGCAAATATTGACGATACTTTGTTTTCGCAAAAGGTAGTTTTTGAATAAATGAAGTTTTAACCGCTTTATTTTGAATAAAACTACGTTCATTCGCGGGTAAAAAATCAATCAAACTAAATAAATCAGCATCAGGAAAGCAATTAATTATCTGCTCCAATACTTTCTCAGAACCAGCATAATTAACTAACCACTCATGAATAATTGCAACTTTCATGCTCTAACTACCTGATACCTTAATAAATTTAGCATATTCCTCATTCACAAACTCGCTAAATTGAGTTCTAAATTCCTGACATGAAAAATTTTTTGCATTTGCTAAACAGTTACTTGCAGAGAATTTCCCACGATTAGCTTCAAAAACTTCAACTGCCTTTACGATATCTTCAACACATTGCTTCTCAAATACTACCCCAGTTGGCGACAATGAATTTTCATCATTAACAACCTCTTTTGAACCGCCACCAGAATAAACAATAACTGGAGTTCCACAGGCTTGCGCCTCTACATTAACAATACCAAAAGCTTCTTGTGACGCAAACACAAATGCTTTTGCTCCAGAAATTAATGCCGCAACTTCTTTTTTATCTTTATATCCAACAAATTCAACATTAGGCTTAGCAATCGACTCTAGCTCATTTCGTGTCGCGCCATCCCCGACAACAATTAATTTATGACCTAAAAGATTAAATGCACTTATAACTAGATCAAACCGTTTATATTCTACCAGTCTTCCAACGGTAATATAATAATCTTGCTTAGTTTCTTTATAAAACTGACTAAAATAATCAACATCAACACTGGGATAAATAACTTTATTAATTTGTATAGCAAATTTATCCATATGCCATTGTGCAATATAATTTGAATTGGCTATAAGTACATCAGGGCGACGAATCGCAGTTGACAACCACTTACGTAATCTTGGATAGAAATACTGCTGAGCCAAGCGAACAATTTTATTGCCGCTATTATACAAATCTCCATATTCAAATAAATAGCGCATATGCTCAGAGTGACAATAACAAATATGTAATTGCGATGGTCTTGTAATAACACCGCATGCCACCGCATGTGAACCACTTATTATTATATCATAGCCAGTTAAATCCAATTTTTCGATTGCATGAGGCATAAAGGGTAGAAAATGACGATGTTTGGTTTTAGCAAAAGGTATATTTTGCAAATAAGATGTTTTAACTTTTTTATTTTTAATAAAAAACCGCTGAGACTCTGGCACACTGTCAATAATACTAAAAATATCGGCATCTGGAAAGCACTCAAGCATCTGCTCAAGAACTCTTTCAGCACCACCATAAACGTATAACCAATCGTGAATAATTGCAATTTTCATATTATTTCTATATATTCTTAATTATTATGTCTTGCATAATTTTAGCAAATTTAGTCCATTTATAATGAGATACTCGCAAGGCGGCAGCATTGTTCAAATCATCTGTAATTCTTTGATTGCTTATTACTTGAAGTAAAAGAGATTTTAATGCCATAGCATCATGTGGATCAAAATACAGAGCACTATCCGCACAAACTTCTTGCAAAACTGGAATATCGGCAACAATAACTGGAGTATGTTCGGACATTGCCTCAATTACAGGAATTCCAAATCCCTCATAAAGGGAAGGAAAAATTAATGCTTGCGCATTGTGATAAAGGCTACGTAATTCGCCATCCTCAACGTAATTAGTATAAATAATATTGTCTGCCACAATATCATCTATCGCCGTTAAGTTCATATACTTGCCACCAACTATTACCAGAATAGTTCCACGCAATTCGGGGTCAAATGCAAATAAATTTGTCACTATTTGTGTATTTTTACGAACCGAGCTAGAACCAATTACTAAGAAATATTTTTTATCTGACAACCCAAATCTAGTAAAAACGCGATTTATATAATTATAATTTTGTAAGCTGGGTGCATTACCTAAAACAATAATACGACTCGCTGTGATTTTAAGCGTACGGACAATCTCAGCCTTGGAGAATTGAGACACTGTGAAAATAGTTTGAGCACTAAAAGATGTAACTCGAGCAATTAAACGATACCACAACTTAAACCATAGCTTTTGGCTATCTTGATTAGTCATAAAAATTACATCATGTAATGTAATACATTGTTTAAACTTAAAAAGCGGCGCAGTATTACATAGGTTAACCAATAAAGAACCACTAGAATACCAAGGTAACTCAAGCTGTTCCCAAAGATGCCCTGACAAATGACCGCAAGAGTTAACTCGAATAGAATTAAAATTATAATTACTATATTGCTCTTGAATCTGGCAATTTGGTCTTAATCCAATGAATTCAACATCACTATTTGCGCAACACAACGCATCAAGTGCCTTACAGATTTCAAAAGCAAAACGCTGGACACCTGTAATACGTTGAGTCATGAATCGCATGTTAATATAAACGGTTCTCTTCATCTTCGTCTCTTAAATACGGCTTGAATTAAGTTTAAAACGATGAATCAGATGAATAATCCCTTTTAAGATAAACTCACAATGCGCTACTTGCAACAATAAAATCTTCTTACTAGGTGCAGAGTCAATGTTTTTACGTTCAAAAACCCAACGGTACTTGCAATAAATTTGCCAGCTAGTCGCAGGATCACCACCAAAGAGCACAATCTGAAAGAAAAAAGTCGTTGCAATAAAACGCAATAGCTTTTTATCTGAATAATGTGAATATATCTCAAGCAAAGCTTCAAATACTTTGACCAAGCTAGATGTATCACGCTTACCGTTCATAAATGAATTTAGATTAGTCCGATCATAATTAACATAACAGTCTGCAGTTGTCACAAAGCCAAAATTATCCGTCTTAGTACAGATTTCTACTAGAAGCCAAACATCTTCAAAGCGAACGTCCATTGGAAAGATAAATTTATGTTGTCGCCAAAAATCACTGCGATAAATTTTATTCCAGACAACATTACTCAAATAGTACTTACTTCGTGTATAGCGAGTATCTCCTTTAACACGAATAAGTTTATCAGGCCAATGTTCAATAAAATCATAACATAATACATCATAATTACCAGCAATCATTTGTGCAAGGCTTACTGAATACAATGAATCGCTCACCCAATCATCCGCATCTAAGAAAGTTAGGTACTCGCTGCTCACTAATCCCAGTCCGGCATTTCGAGCTGCACTTACACCCTGATTATCGAGATGTAAGGCACTAAAATTATTACTATAGTGTGCACAATACTCATTAATAATTCTTGCACTGTCATCAGTTGAACCATCATTTACAACTATTATTTGTAATTGTGTAAAATTTCTCTGAATAAGCAGTGAATCAAAACATCGTCTTAAATATTTGGCGTTATTATATGTAGGAATAATAATTGATAATTGTTTCATAATTGGCTCACAGATTGTTCCAATTTCAATTTATTCTTCCGAAGCATGAAAAACCAGCTACCGACACGATCACCCAATGAGGCACGGAATATAAATCCAATAAGTCGCTTAACCCCAAAGTTGCGAAAAACCCAGCAAATTAAACCAACTCGAGGAAATTTATTAAAATAAATGGAGTGACGATACTGTATCGCATATTTAACATCAAGATTATTAACAAATAACGGCATATTCATAAGACTCTCGATATTTTCAACGCGCTGTTTTTCCTTCCAGCTAAAATAATCCGGTGCAATGGTACCCACTACATTTTTTCCATGTTGGCGGTACTTAGTCAGCGCATGGTTAACATAGCCAATTCGTTTAAAATATGCAGCAACCAATGTTAAATGATAATCGTGCATATATGTGTCATCTGGCATAGGTAAAGCAAATTTTAGTAATTCTTTACGAATCATTACCGTACACCCTGTCACCTGATTAGTTAATAATAGCTCCACAAAACTGGATCTGGTTACATCTTTATTTTTAGCAGAAAGTGAAATTGCTATTAGCTGTAAATTACCGTCCACCAACTGAGCATCACTATGGATCAAGAGATTATTTCCTATTGAATTAAGTAATACTTCAACCTTGTTCTCTAGCCACACATCATCTTGGTCACACAATAAGATAAATTCATTAGTACAATATAATAGTGCTTTTTCAAAAGTTTTTACCACACCTAAATTAGATTGATTTTGTACTACTTTAATCTGTGGATAGCTACTTACATACTGAGATAAAATTGCTTGTGTATCGTCTGAAGAACAATCATCAACTACAATTACTTCATCAACCGTATGGGTTTGTATCAGTATACTATCAAGCTGTTCAGATAAGTATTTTTCACCATTATACGTTGCTATTGCAACAGAAACTCTAGCTGTCACTTTAATTCCCCAAATTTGCCACGAAAGTAATCAATTATCCCAAGCGCCAGTAACTTTAATTTGGATAGTTTATTTTGCTCAAAACAGACAATCGCAACAATCATTTTTAACAAAGTTTTAATAAATATGCCTACAGGAGAATATTTTTGCTTATATGTCTGGTACAAATACAAGTAGTTACGTGCAATGTAATACTTACGGATTGCAGAATGATTCAAAACTTCAATGTTATAACCTAACACCTTGTGCACCTTGCACTGGCTTCCCAAATTATGCGGCATCAGCAAATTACATAATGTTAGCACCTTATATCCAGCAAGATGTGCTCGTAAATAATAGTCAAAATCAACCCCATCAATAAATAAGCGCTCGTCAAAACCGCCCAACTGCTGCCAAATGGTTAAATTCACTAGGTTACCCGAAGTCATTGAGATCATGGGATCATCTTTAACTAAATTCCCTTGGTTATAGTCATGCAAGCCGCTAACCGAATGCAAAGGGGAAATAATAGCACAGCTTTTTGAATAAGAAATCTTCTCCGCAAATTCGCTCAACTGTGCCAATAGTTCATCGTTAAGGCAACTATCCTGATCCATAGTAACTATATGTGTACAACCTTGCTCTAAAGCAAGTCTAGCACCACAGTTCAAAGCCGCTGCGATTCCAGTATTCCCCCCCTGCCAATAATATTGATGACCTTGATTGTAACACATATCCTTGAGCCACTTGCTTTCCTCTTTTGAGTTATCTACTACTAGATGAGGAAAGTAGTTGACTGATAAATTTTTTGCCAAGTCTGGCGGTGGATTATATGCGACACTAACAATTATACACTCTAGCATATTTGTCCTTAAAATATTTCCTGTTTTTTTAGATATATATAAGTAACTGTAACAACCACCAATTCAACAATAAGAACACTTATTGCCATACCAACATATGCCAGTTTTGGTACTAAAAAATAGACTAATACTAAATACAACAAACTACTCATAGCATACAATGGTGGCAAGATACGTTCACGATTTAAAGGGATAACAGTCTGAATTACTAGTAGATTGCTAATACAAATGACCACTGGTACAAAAATTAAAATCCTCAAAATGTAGATTGTTGGCAAATATTTAATTCCAAATAATATTGGAACAAACCATGGGATCAAAAAGTATATAACTAAACTAATTGCTAGACTGACCGTCGTACTCTGCCATAACTTTGTTTTGATATAGGAAATTCCTTGTTTATAATCTTCTTGTAGTAGTTTAACAGCATGAGGAAAGAGCGCAGAAAAAAAAGCGCTGTAGACACTGTTTAGCGCAACAATAATTTTCTCTGCATTGGCATAATACGCCACATATGTCACATTATGAGTCAACAGACCAAGCATGAAGCTATTAGAGGTCACATAAAAACTTCCGATTAATGTGGATAAAAAAATATGCCATCCTTGTTTTAATTGTTCAACAATATCCGTCCAACTTGGGCAGTGATAACGTAGATGTAATTTGTATAACAATATATATTGCACATAGGCAGCGCCCAATATTATTGGGAATAAATTTATTAGCGGCAGCCACACATAGTCCTGATCATGATGAATAAACGTAAAAATAAAAGCAACAGATATTCCGCGTGTTATCACATTGAGAAAAGTAATATAACGCATTTGCTCTAATCCCTGAAATAGCCAAGTAGGGGAAAAAACGTTATACAACAATCCAAAAAATGTCAGTATATAAATAAGATAATGTTGACGGTAATGTGGCATTGCCATCACACACACCGAAGCAGAAATCAGTAATAACAAAAAAATGGCAAATTTAATGCAAGTAACACTGCTTAAGATTCTGGCAAGATCAATCTGGCTATCACGGTGCAAGGATACAGCTCTGGTAGCACTCATTCCAAAACCATAATCACAAACTAGCGATAGATATGCAGTAATTGCCAGCGCGTACAAAATCACACCATAGTGCTCAACAGAGAAAATACGTGAGAGATACGGAATAGTTAAAAAAGGAAAAACATAATTGGAGAGCTGCAAAATTAACATCGCAATAAAATTACCCGACAATTTATTATGCTTCTTCATGTGCGCCCCACCATAAATGATAGCAAAATTCTAATCATTAATTTCACGGCTAAACTTTTCAAGCGCCATTGATACTGCAACATTCATATCATAATAGCGATAATCCGCTAGGTGTCCCGACAAAACGATATCAATGTATTCTTTGGCTAATTGCTGATACTTTGCAAACATTGCCAAATTTGGTTCTGCCGGAATCGGATAATACGGAACATCTTTACGAGTGCAGCCACGATGATATTCTTCAACAATTGCCGTATGAGGATGAGTTTGTCCAGTCAGGTGCTTTACTTCGGTTACACGAGTAAAATCATAATCATTTGGGTAATTGATACTTGCAACATCTTGATAATGTTCCTGTTGCAAAGTTTTAATTTTAAAATCAACCGTCCGGTAAGGTAGTTCACCATAACAATAGTCAAATAATTCATCAATCTTACCAGTAAAAATCAATTTACCTTCAAAAAGTTGCCCCATAAACTTTATTTGCTTGGTGTGATGATTTACCGTCACTACTTCACGATAATCGGTATTCAACATAACTTTGATATTTGGGTTACCCAACATTTTTTTGAATAACTGATTGTAACCAAAACGTGGTATACCTTGGTAGCTATCTTTAGAATGACGATCATCATAAGAAATATGAATCGGCATCCGCCCGGTAACATACTCATCTAATTCATCAGGTTTTAGTCCCCATTGTTTGTAAGTATAATTAAGATAAATCTTATTATAAATAAAATCAGCTAACATTTTCAGATCGTCGTCTTCTGTTTTACGCAGCTCTAAAATAGGAATCTTATTACCAAAACCAAAGTATTTTATCAATTTATGAGTCAACTCCTTAACCATGTATTCAGGAAAAAGAATCTTCAGGCTATTTAGATTAAATGGTATAGGAATTAAATGACCGTCAACATATGCAGCAACCTTATGCTGATACGATTTCCACTCAGTAAATTGAGAGATATAATCCCATACTTGCTTATCTGGAGTATGAAATACTCGTGGACCGTATTTATAAACTAATAACCCATCTTCATTATATTGATCATAGCAGTTACCACCGATATGATTGCGTTGCTCAATAATTAAAACCCGCTTTTTAAGCTGTGTAGCAATTCGTTCCGCCATAACTGCACCAGAGAAACCAGCCCCAATTACAATATAATCAAACATCGACATTTTCACTTTCTAAAGGCTAGTTCATTATACCAACAGTTCTATGTTTTTTAAGTTTTTTCGCCAATAAATTTAAGCGATGAAACACTGTAAAATTAATTTTCATAAGCCGAATCAAGTGACTGCGACGTTTATTTAAAAATAAAGAGTGTTTAAAACAATCTTGGTATTTATGAAAAGCCTCATACGCCTGATGTGAATCTGAAATTAACATGACATAAATATAAGCAATGTTGGCAATAAATTTTTTAAACTCAAAATCTGAATTATTCAACCGAGAGCGGCTCCAATATTCTAGACTATCCAAGATAGTTTCAAAATATTTTAAGTGCAACATTCTTCCACCAGTAATTGAATTTACGTTTCTCCGCTCATAAAAATATAACTGACCCTCAACATAGCTTATTTTATTTGCAACTGACATAACTCGCGGAATTAATTCCAAATCCTCGTGATAAATATTAAGCATAAATCTAAAATCATTTACACGCCAAAACGAACTTTTATAAATTTTATTCCACGCTAACTCATTACCTAGATATACATTATCATAATTCTTATCAGGCTGTACTTGACGAAGCTTATCGAAACTTGAATATTTTTCAAGAACATTACAACAAACTATCTCACTATCATTACTAACTGCCTTTACAATCATTGTCGCAAATAGACCTAAATCTACCCAATCATCACTGTCAACAAAAGCTAAATATTCACCACGGGATTTCTGTATCCCATAATTTCTGGCACTACTTAAGCCCCCGTTAGGTTTTACATAGCTAAATACTTTTTGTGGATACTTAGTACAGTACTCATCAATGATTAGTTGAGAATCATCTTGGCTAGAATCATTAACTACTATTATTTCAATACGTTCCAGAGTCTGCGCGACTAGAGAGTCCAAACACCGTCGTAAATACTGTTCCGTATTATAAACTGGTACAATTACAGACAAGCTCAACTGGGTAAGTGATGAGGAGGAGTACATACCTTTCATATATCCTGTAAAAAAACTTGTATATTATATCGAGTAGTTTAAAACTTCCAAAATAAAAGAGTCACTCTTATTTATTTCCGAATAAAACCTTGCGCTGTTTCGTAGCCATCAAAAATAGCTTACACTTTTCAAATACGCTCAATCTTAATCTCATACCCCTAGATTATAACATATGGATTACCCTAATATATATCGCTTGACTATCCTATTTAGTTACAAAAATAGTATAGATATCCTAAGCTCCACCATAGGTATGAGTTAAAATAATGCGAAGTGAAATATTGTTCGGCTTTAATACCAAGGAATAAAAATGTCAGAATCAAAAAGTTTCTTTAAACAACCATTTTTTATCTTATGCTTTTTGGAGTTTTTTGAACGTTTTGGCTATTATGGCTTCAATTATATCTCAATCTATTTCTATATCGCCAAACTTGGTTTTAGTGAATCAACAGCGACGACGCTAATGGGAGGCTTTGCTGCCCTAACCTATGTTTTCAACGCAGTTGGTGGTTATGTTGCCGATAATGTATTGGGGATTAAGCGCACCATGTTTACCGGTGCAATTCTCTTGTGCCTTGGCTATGCAGCACTTGCCATTGGTAGTAATTTTAGTCCACTCTTTGTTTATACTGCGCTAGCACTAATAATCCTAGGGTCTTGTTTATTTAAACCAGCACCAACCAATCTAATTGCTTCAATTTACGGACAAGATAAAAACACTCTGGATGCAACCTATACTTATTTCTATATGTCAATCAATATGGGCTCGTTCTGCGCTTCGTTATTAGTTCCAATGCTCGCTAAAAATGTCGGATATACAGCCGCGTTACTAGTTTGTTCCGCAGGCGTACTGGTTGGGATAGTTTATAATCTAAAAAACTATGCAATGATTAAACATGTTGACAATGCGCTAGGCTTGGCAAAACTGTCACCGAAGAAAATAGCACCTTTTGCTTTTAGCTTAATCGCAGGATTAATTTTCATCAGCGTAATGTTGCAAAATGACAAATTAATTAATTTATTACTGACAGTGGCTTCAATCGCAATTTTTGGTTATTTTATCTGGCAGGTTATTCGTGAAAGTGATCATGCTCAACGCAGGAAAATGATAGTCGCAATAATTTTACTGTTCTATGCTGTAGTATTTTTCGTAATTTACCAACAAAAAAATACCTCTTTTATGCTGTTCAACAAACACCATGTAAATTTACACTTTTTAGGCTGGGATATTAATCCACAATCAGTACCTGGCTTTTTAGGAACAGGTGGAATTATTCTCTTATCGCCAGTATTTGCCGCTATTTATCGTAAACTAGGTACTAATGATCTTTCATTGCCCTATAAATTCGCGATTGGCTTATTATTCAGTTCATGTGCTTATGGCTTGCTGTACTTTGTATGCTTGGCAACTGATCCAAGTCAACAAATCAGTTTTGGCTGGGAAATTTTGGCAATTTCAGTATTCTTTGCTTCCTCTGAATTACTGATTAGTGCGCTAGGCGTATCATTGATGGCACAATTAGTACCAGACAGGATGCGCGGCTTTGCCATTGGTATGTGGTTTATTACCAGTGCTCTAGGAATAAAACTGGGCTCATTTATTGCTTCACTGGTAGCTAATAACTCGGCCAAAAGTTCAACTGAAAGCTATGATCTAGCCACACAAATTGCCAGCTTTAATAATTACGAACACTTATTTAGAAATATATTCTTACTCGGTCTAAGTGCTGCAATAATCGCGTGGTTATTGGGTGGTAAGTTAACACGAATGATTAACAATAAAGAATAACTGCTCGAACTATTTTATAGATAAAGGAAATCGACAAATGCAAACAATTTTAGTAACTGGTGGCGCTGGGTATATTGGCTCTCATACAGTAGTCGAGCTATTAGCTCATAATTATCAAGTAGTTATCGTGGATAATTTTTGTAACTCCAGCCCCAAGGTTTTAGAGAGAATTGAACAAATCAGTGGCAAACAACCGATATTTTATCAGGCTGACGTTTTAGATCAAAATGCTTTGGCAAATATATTTAAGCAACATAAAATTGATGCAGTTATCCACTTTGCGGCACTTAAAGCCGTTGGTGAATCAGTGCAACAACCAGCGCGCTATTATGAAAATAATGTGGCCGGCAGCTTGTCGCTGTTTAATGCAATGACTGAAGCTAAGGTTAAAACAATTGTATTTAGCTCTTCAGCAACCGTATATGGCGATCCACATACTACGCCAATTACAGAGGATTTCCCATTATCTGCAACTAATCCTTACGGCTGGACAAAATTAATAATGGAACAAATTTTACGAGATACCTATCAGGCAGATAAAACGTGGGCGGTGGGACTACTGCGTTACTTCAATCCAGTTGGAGCGCATCCATCGGGACTAATCGGTGAAGACCCTAATGGAATCCCGAATAATTTAATGCCCTACATCACTCAAGTAGCGGTCGGTAAATTAGAAAAATTAAATGTGTTTGGTGGCGATTACCCAACTCATGATGGGACAGGGGTACGCGACTATATTCATGTTGTTGATTTGGCGCGTGGGCATATAAAAGCACTTGAATATCTAGCAAATCATCAAGAGGTTCTCACTGTTAATCTTGGTACTGGAGCGGGTTATTCAGTTTTAGATGTAGTAAATGCTTTTGCTAAGGCTAGTGGTAAAGAAATACCATATCAAATTCAGCCACGACGCGCAGGAGACGTTGCAAAATGTTTTGCTGATCCGACAAAAGCGCGCCAGCTACTTAATTGGAGCACAGAATATGATTTAGCTAAAATGTGCGAAGATAGTTGGCATTGGCAAAACTCTAACCCCAAGGGATATCAATAACGGTATATCAACCTTTTTTCTTTACCTTAAAGAGCGCCAAAAGCGCTCAATAAATCTCGACGACAACCAGCAAACCGATATACTCACTTGATGCATAACAATTCAACTCTTAGGCCGTGATCTGAGATGCTGGAGTTATTCAGTATTCTGGTTAAATCTAAATTCTTCTAATTTTTATTCAAAGAGTCGCTCTTAAATTTTAGCTAAAAAATATCCAACAGATCACCCTCTTGTCAATTTCTCAAAATCAATGACTTTACTCCTAAATACATGGCTATCTCCGTTATTGTTTAAACACAAACATATCAGATAGACACAACCATTAACTTTTTTTCATAGCTACTGTTAATTTGCTCTGCATCAACAACCTGCGTAAAAACCCAGTACCATTTTTTTCCATAAAAAATTAGAATAACGTTCTGAACAAAACCACTTTCTTAAGGAAAACAAAATGAATACTCCAACAAATAAAAACAGCAAATTAACCGGCTATAAAGGCGCAGTATTTTATTTTACTGATAACCCCAAATTTAATAAAAACGCATATCACTTTTTTCCGAATGGCGTATTATATATTGCCGATGGTAAAGTAGTTGAAGCTGGCAATTTTAGCGAATTACAAGCTCAGTATCCGCAAGCAGAAATAGTTGATTATAGCGGTAAATTAATTACACCTGGTTTGATGGATTCACATGTTCATTATATAATGCGCCCCAAAAGCTGTACCAGTAATTAGGAAACAAATTGGCCAAATTTG